>Ga0102824_1000016_pt1 | contig 67315 bp, 51 predicted proteins | sample ColrivemetaGS753_FD_78460 | JGI IMG/M metagenome (GOLD analysis project Ga0102824, IMG submission 78460) | Estuarine microbial communities from the Columbia River estuary - Ebb tide non-ETM metaG S.753 | ecosystem: Environmental > Aquatic > Marine > Intertidal zone > Estuary | place: USA... | reverse complement strand
TTCTATGTGCCCAATACATTTACACCGGATCAAGATGATTACAACCCGGTATTCCAGCCTGTATTTACAGCAGGATTTGATCCATACGATTACACGCTTTACATCTTCAACAGATGGGGTGAGTTGATCTTCGAATCACATGATGCAACAGTTGGATGGGATGGATCTTACGGATCGAACGGTCAGATCGAACTATGTCAGGATGGAGTTTACACCTGGAAAATCGAATTCAAAGTCACTCGATGGGATGAACGACGACAAGTAGTCGGTCATGTCAATCTACTGAGATAAAAATATAAAAGGGGCAGATGCCCCTTTTTTTTGATAATTAAATTAAGGTCAACTTTCGATTAAACACATTACTTATTCAATTAACCTTCTTTTCCACTGAAAATGATTTGATTAAGATTAAATTAGATAGCAACGTATTGAACAGTAAATCGTCAATATAGAAACTTCTAAATGATGAAGAACCTACTACCTAAATCTATTATCTATTTGGCAATAATATGTGTTGCTATAGTTGATGGAAAATCTTATAGTCAAACAACTGTTTCATTTAACTATACAGGTAGTGTCCAGATCTGGACGGTGCCTCCATGTGTGACGAGTATTTCGGTGATTATGGCCGGAGCGGATGGTGGTGGTACATCTGGTGGGAACGGAGCGGTGATTTCAGGTACACTTGCAGTTACCCCAGGTCAGGTGCTAAATATTTATGTAGGCGGAACCGGAACTTGTAATACGAACAACGGAGGAGGCTGGAATGGCGGTGGAACAGGAAAAGCTGCAAATTCTAGTGCTAATGGATCTTGTGGTGGAGGTGGAGCAACTGATATTCGAATTGGTGGCACTGTATTGGCAAATAGAGTTATGGTTGCAGCCGGAGGTGGAGGAATGGGAGGAGGAACCCAGGATGCTGCAGGAGGAGGAGGAGGATGTGCTTCAGGTGCAACTGGGGTTAACTCTTTTGGTGGAGGTGGTACCGGTGGTACCCAAACATCCGGTGGTGCAGGAGGAACTCCTTGGGGATCAGGACAGAATGGAGCTCCTGGTTCTTTGGGTAATGGTGGAGCTGGAGCAACTGATAATTGCTACAATAATTCTCCTGGTGGAGGAGGTGGAGGTGGTTATTTTGGCGGAGGTAGCGGTGGTGCCGATTGTTTCTCAAGTGCTCCTTACGGCGGTGGAGGAGGAGGAGGAGGATCTTCCTTAACTCCTGCTGGCGGAACATGTACTCAAGGTTCAAATAATGGACCTGGATATGTAATTATTACATACACGGCTGGTACTGCTACAGCATTACCTACCAATACAGGACCATATTGTGTCGGTCAAACCATTCAGTTGAATGCTGGTGGAACTGGTTCTTCTTACGCATGGACAGGACCGAATGGATTCTCTTCAACAGCACAAAACCCAACTTTACCTGCGACATTTGAGGCAGCAGGAACTTATACTGTAACCGTTACCAACGCCGGATGTACTGCAATCGGAACAACTGCTGTGGTAGTAAATAATAACCCAATTGTAAACGCTGGTGCAGATCAGACGTTCTGTTCAGGGACCAATGTTACATTATCAGCAACAGGAGCGACAACATATACCTGGGATAATGGTGCGACACAAGGAGTGGCATTTGCTCCAGCAGTTGGGACAATGACTTATACAGTAACAGGAACAACTTCAGGTTGTACTGGTACAGATCAAGTTGTTGTTACTGTGAATCCTATTCCTACAGTAAATGCGGGTACTGATGTTTCTATTTGTTCAGCGGGATCGACAACATTAACTGCCACTGGTGCGACGACTTATTCTTGGTCTCCTGGAGGACAAACTACGGCTTCTATTACTGTATCACCTGCATCAACAACAACCTACACAGTTACCGGAACTTCAAATGGATGTTCTTCATCGGATGTGGTTACAGTGACAGTATTGTCTAATGCGCCGATCAATGCAGGTGTGGATGTCTCTATTTGTGAAGGACAATCAACCACATTAACAGCGACTGGAGGAACACAATATGTATGGTCTCCGGGTGGTGAAATAACAGCAAATAATACTGTGTCACCAGTTTCAACGACAACCTACACTGTCAATGGAACTGATGCAAATGGATGTTTAGGTGCTGATCAAGTAACCATAACGGTTAATTCATTGCCTGTTGTTAATGCAGGATTGGATCAAGCGGTTTGTTCGGGAACTTCGTTAACGCTTACAGGCTCAGGAGCTACAAACTACAATTGGGATAACGGGATCAGCCAAGGGGTGTCTTTTACTCCCTCTGTTGGAACGATAAATTATACGGTAACAGGAACCACGGCAGCAGGTTGTACCTCTACTGATCAGGTGATGGTTACTGTAAACCCAAATCCAGCTGCCAATGCAGGGACAGATCAAACGGTTTGTGCCGGAACCTCAGTTACGCTCACGGCGACAGGAGCTTCAACATACTCCTGGGATAATTCTGTAAATCAAGGTGTGGCCTTTGTCCCAATCTCTACCAATACATATACCGTTACCGGCACAAATAGTTATGGATGTACAGGTACGGATCAGGTAATGGTAACTGTTAATCCACTCCCTGTTGTAAATGCAGGTGCAGATCAAACAGTTTGTGCAGGAACTTCTGTGACATTAAATGCTTCCGGTGCATCGACTTATACTTGGGATAATGGTGTATCGCAAGGTGTTGCCTTTACTCCAACAGTTGGTAGTATAACCTATTCAGTTACAGGGACGAGTGGTGTCGGATGTATTTCTTCTGATCAGGTTGTTGTTACAGTTAATGCAAATCCACTTCCTGTGATCAATGGACCTACAGAATATTGTGTTTCAGATCCTCCGGTTTTGTCCACTTCTACTTCTTACACAACTTACAATTGGTCGACAGGAGCAACAAGTACTACTATTACTGTTACTGCTGCGGATAATCCTGTTACAGTTACGGTTACAAACGCTGCCGGTTGTTCAGCAACATCGTCTGGCTTTAGTGTAATAGAGAACACTGCCATATCAACAAGTAATTCAATTACCATCTGTCAAGGTGAATCTGCTTTAATACATGGGGTAAGTGAGACGGTTGCAGGCACATACTCACAAACTTTTACCGCTGTGAATGGTTGTGACAGTATTTCAAATGTTACACTAACAGTCAATGCTTTACCTGCTGTGAATGCTGGTGTTGATCAAAGTGTTTGTTCAGGTACTTCCGTAATTCTTTCTGCAAATGGTGCATCAACATACACCTGGAATAATGGGGGTCAGCAGGGTGTTCCTTTTGTTCCAGTGATTGGAAATAATACTTTTATAGTGACAGGAACAAGTCCTCAAGGATGTGTTAATACAGACCAGGTTTTGGTAACAGTATATGCTCTTCCGTCAATTTCAGCGGGTTCAGATATAGCTGTTTGTACAGGTTCTTCAGTTACTTTAAGTGGATCCGGTGGTGTTTCTTTTGTATGGAATAATGGAGTATCCGATGGAGTCTCATTTGTTCCTTCAATGACAACTACATATACGGTAACCGGTACAGATTTAAATGGTTGTATAAATAATGATCAAGTAATTGTTACGGTCAATGCAAATGCACTGATTTCAGCTGGTTCAGATGTCGTTGTCTGTCAGGGTGAGACAGTAACACTCAATGGCTCTGGGGGAGTTTCTTATACCTGGGATAATGGTGTCCTTAATGGTGTTTCTTTTATACCTTCTGTATCTGGTGCTTATAATGTTACTGGAACAAATGTAAATGGTTGCACGGGTACAGGTCAGGTGAATGTTACAGTAAATCCATTACCTGTTGTTGATGCAGGTACTGATAAAGCAATTTGTTTTGGAGCTACAGTTGTATTACAAGCCACAGGGGCATTAGTGTATTCATGGGATAATGGAGTGCAGCAAGGTGTTCCATTTACTCCTCAGGTTGGATCAATTACATATACAGTAACAGGAATAGATGCCAATGGCTGTGAGAACAGTGATCAAGTTGTTGTGACAGTGAATGCATTGCCGCCGATTAGCGCGGGGGCAGATCAGGCTATTTGTGCGGGAGAATCGGTAACGTTGAGTGGTTCAGGTGGTGTTACTTATACATGGAATAACGGAGTTACGGATGGGGTTTCATTTATGCCTTCTTCAACAATGATATACACGTTAACCGGAACAGATTCCAATGGTTGTATTAATGCCGATCAGGTAAATGTTGTTGTGAATGCATTGCCCAATGTTAATGCAGGTTCAAATGTTGTAGCTTGTGAAAATGATAATATCATCCTTACAGCATCCGGAGCAAATACATATAGTTGGTCTGGTGGAGTTCAGAATGGACAATCTTTCTTTCCTCCTGTTGGGACAACAATTTATACAGTAAGTGGAACTACAGCTCAGGGTTGTGTTGGTCAAGATCAGCTGACCGTTACAATCAATCCGGCACCATTGGTAACTTTTACGATCGATCAGACATTAGGTTGTACTCCTTTCACGTCGACTTTAACAAATACAACTCCTAATTCAAGCAATTGCGTTTGGCAAATAACAAATGGATTTGTTTCAAGTAATTGCTCATCTGTGAGTGTAGAGTTTTTACAGGGTGGTTGTTTTGATGTTACTCTTACAACAACTGTAAATGGATGTACTGGAACCTTTACGGCTCCAAATTTTGTCTGTGCAGAGGAAACACCTAATGCATCGATTGCGGCAGTACCCAATACAGTCACAACAATGGATTCGGAAGTACAATTCATTAATAATACAATAGGAGCCGATAATTATGTGTGGGATTTTGGAGATAATACCTCGGAATCGCAAGAGTTTGAACCATCGCATATTTATCCAACAGAAGAAGAAGAGGCGTATAATGTAATGATGATCGCCTCATCTCCATTAGGATGCGTTGATACAGCATATACGTTTGTTCAGGTTATTGAAGAATTGATCTATTATGTTCCTAACTCATTTACGCCAGATGGAGATATATTTAACCAAACATGGCAGCCGATCTTTACTTCAGGATTTGATCCGTATGACTTTACTGTGCTTGTCTTTAATAGATGGGGAGAAATTGTTTGGGAATCACATGATCACAACGAAGCATGGGATGGAGGATATGGAACTGGTCAGAATTACCAAATGTGTCAGGATGGAACTTATACTTGGAGAATTGAATTCAAGACCCGTGTCAATGATGAACGAAAAGTCATCACAGGTCACGTTAGCCTGATCAGATAAAATGAAAAAAGACCGTTAAGCGGTCTTTTTCTTTTTTCTTCTGTTTAGTTCTTTCATAATAAGCGAAAGTTCTCTTCCGGTTTGTCCTGCGACAGAAGTGTTCTCATCGGCTCTCCTCAAAAGATATGGCATTACTTCTTTAATGGGACCATAAGGAACGTACTTCGCTACATTATAATTGAGGTGGGATAAATTATAACTGATGTGATCACTCATTCCCAGTAACTGGGCAAAAAATATCCTCTTGTTTGTTTTGTCGATTTGTTTTTTCTCGATCAATTGAGCAAGATGATTAGCGCTATTCTCATTATGCGATCCTGAACAGAGAGCACAAATATCAAGGTTATCGATAATGAGTTCTATAGCTTGGTCGAAATCACGATCGCAAGATGCTTTGTCCGGTTGAATAGGAGATGGGTATCCTTTTTCAATTGCTCGATCCCTTTCTTTTTCCATATATGCACCTCGGACCAATTTGATACCGTAGTTAATACCTTCTGCCTTCGCAAGTCCAATAACCTTTTTGAGAAAATCTAATCGATCATGGCGATACATCTGAACTGTATTATACACGATTGGTTTTTTCTGGTTGTATTTTAGCATCATTTGAAAGGCAATCCTGTCAATTGTATCTTGGATCCAGGTCTCCTCAGCATCTATGAAGACCGGAACATCTGATTCAAATGCATGTTTACAGATTCTATTGATCCTCTCAACCACCTCATTATATTCTTTCGATTCTGATTCTGTCAACGACTCGATTCCAGCATTAGCAGCTTCCAGAATTCCAAATCTTGATATCCCTGTGACTTTAAAAACTGCAAATGGAATTGCCGGATTATTTTTACCCGCCTCGATGGTTTTGATGATCTCATTGGTAGTGGCCTCAAAGTCCTCCGCAGAAGTTTTTCCTTCTACTGAATAATCAAGGATGGTTCCTATATTAAAATCATTCAAATGCTTAATTGTAGAAGCGCAATCTAAAATGGATTCACCTCCGCAAAATTGCTTGAATATGGTTTTTTTAATAATTCCGTTTACAGGTAGATGAGTGGCGAATGCTACTTTAACCCCCAGTTTTCCGAATTTAACCATTGATTTACTGGCCACGACCTTAAATAGCCAGTACGCTCTGTTTAGATCTTTGTCGGACTTACTTTGAAATGCTATTTCCGTGTTTTCAAATGAAATCATGGCACTAAATTAATTTCTTTTCTTTCACTACGTTTCACTACCTTACATGTTTGTCTATTTTTGTTTAACACTTTCTTGGAAACCTGATGAAAAAGCTATCTTATAATCAAACACCCATTGAGATTGGACCAATTGTCTCTGGGAGTTTTGAGCAGTATTTGAATGAAAACTTCCCCAATTCAAAAAAGGTGGTGATCGTAGACGAGAATACCCATGATTTTTGCCTGGAATTTATGATCACTTCCTTTCCTGAGCTAACTGATGCTGAGATTATGCTGATCCCGAACGGTGAAGAGAATAAAGTCCTGGAAGTTTGTTATCAGATCTGGGAGGCCCTTCGGGAATACGAAATAACCAGAAATGACGTCGTTATCAACCTAGGAGGTGGTGTTATAACTGATATGGGTGGATTCATTGCATCTGTGTTTAAAAGGGGAGTACCATTTATTAATGTTCCTACTTCCTTGTTGGCTATGGTTGATGCTTCAATTGGAGGTAAAACCGGAATTGACCTGGGAGGTTATAAAAATTTGTTGGGAACCTTTACAAATCCTGAACGTATCTATGTAGATAGCTCTTTCTTGAGTACACTTCCTGAGGAAGAATTATGGAATGGTTATGCAGAAATGTTGAAACACGCATTAATTAGCAGCCGCTCACATTGGTCAGAGTTGGTCAAGGTGGTTGATGTTGAAGATCTCCTGAATGAAGAAATGATTGTAGCCTCTATGGAGGTTAAAATAGGATTCGTTGAGAAAGATCTATTAGAAAAGGATTGTAGAAAACTATTGAATTTCGGACACACAATCGGTCATGCAATTGAAGGATACCTATTAGATAAATCTCCGATTGGACATGGTCATGCAGTCGCATTGGGTTTATGGCTTGAATCTTTTATTTCGTTTAAACGAAATGTCTTAAGCACTGACGATTTTAAAGCCATAGAAAAAACGATTCTTGAAAAATTCAATATGGTATATCTTGATCCTGATCATTTCAACGAGTTAATCCAAATCGCTCGAAATGACAAAAAGAACAATGAAGGTTCTATAAAAGGAATTTTGATCAGATTGATAGGGGAATGTGAGATCGATTCGGTTTTTGAAGAAGCGGAGCTCGTGAGCAGCTTTAACTACATGAATGGCAAACTTTCATTGCTGAATTAGATTACCTGTTTCTTGAAATTAATTTATTAGCCAGTATCCCCATAGGGATGTATGCAAAAATCAAATCTGTAAGTTCGAACCATAATGGTGCGTCCAGACTTAATACCATGATCAGTCCTCCCAGGAAATTGAAAATTGAAATTCCGATCGCGAATTTAAATTTATTGTTGGCGGCAAGTATTGAAATTATCAAAGCTCCCACAAATGTGCCAATGGCATGAGCCAGGAAAGGCATGATAAAATGTTTTCCTTCAAAAAGGTGAATAGATGCATTAAGTCCTTCCATCGTTTTTACATCTGCTCCTTCGGGTGGAGGAATAATTGAACCTGAAATTGTAACAATTGCCATGTTTACTGCGCCTCCCGCAAAAATTGCAACTATGACGGCAAGAATATTTTTGATGATAGGATTCATAATTTTGGGTCAATTGAGTTGTTGGACTTAAAGCTAAGATAAAATTTACATCTAATACGGATAAAAAAAATCCCTCCAAATGGAGGGATTCAATTTTATTTAATGATGTTCATTTCGTTGACCAGGTGAGTAGCGCCGTAGCATTTATCGACCAACCATAGTACATATCGAATATCACAAACGATCGTACGCTGGATATTTGGTTCAAAATAGATGTCTCCTGACATTGCTTCCCAGTTCCCGTCAAAAGCAGTTCCGATCAGCTGACCTTTGGCGTTGATCACCGGCGAACCAGAGTTACCTCCAGTGATATCATTGTTTGTTAGGAAGTTAACAACAAGGTCTCCGTTTTTATCTGCGTATTGACCGTAATCTTTTTTCTGATAAAGTTCTTTGATTCTCGCGTCAACCACAAATTCTGGATTTGATGGATCTTCTTTTTGCATTACACCTTCCAAAGTGGTTGTGTAATGATAGGTAACTCCATCCTTAGGATCATATGGTAAAACATTTCCATAAGTTAATCTCATGGTAGAGTTTGCATTAGGATAGAAGATCTTGTTAGGCTGCATTTCTCTAACTCCTTTTACAAACAGTCTGTTTCCACGAGTCAATTTTTCTCCAGCTTCCTTTACAGCATCAGTTGATGTAGCGAGATTGTAAGCATCATCAAGATCTTTGATCAATTTTAACAAACCATCGTTCTCTAAAATCGAGAAATCATTTTTCGCAATGAATTCTTCGTATCTTTTTGCATCTGTGAATACAGAGTGATTTTTGATGTCCTCAATATAACCGCTTACTCCTTTAGCTCCAATTTCCTTAGTAAGACTTCCTTGCTGATCAGCAGGAACATCTCTTATGTACATTACGAGAACAGCCTCAAGCGTTTCAATTTCAATGTTCATGTTTCTTTCCTTGAATAGCTCTTCAGCTCTTCCAGCGGCCATTCCACGTAGCATTTTTGCACGATTCTCATTGCCTGCAGTTTCAGAATCAGCAGCCAGCTTATACAAATAGGCAATAAGGTTGATGTCTACCTGACGAACAAACTCTGATTGGTACACCTTGATGTAAACAATATTATTTGTTGCTTCGAACGAGTTTTTAATATCCGTCAAAACATTGTCGTATTCTGCCTTTCCTTTTGCATACTCTAAAAACTGGCTTTCAAGTGCTCTTTTCTTATCGGCAACTTTATTTGCTTTCAGCTGAGCTGTTTGTCCAATGAAGTATTTCCAATAATTCGCAACAGAAGCATATTTTGATGAATAATTTAAACGAACTGCCACATCCTGATCCATGTACTTTTTCATGATCTCCAGTTTCTTCGCACGAACATCAACAATTTTAGGTTGTTCAATTGCGATTGCCTGCTCAACACCGAATGAAGTAAGGTATCTGTTTGTTCTTCCAGGGAATCCCATTACCATAGCATAGTCATTTTCTTTAACTCCTTTAATAGAAACAGGTAGAGAGTGCTTTGGAGTATAAGGGATGTTTGTCTCAGCATAGTCAGCTGGTTTGTTATCTGTTCCAGAATAAATTCTGAACATTGAGAAATCCGCTGTATGTCTCGGCCACATCCAGTTATCAGTGTCTCCACCAAATTTACCTGCAGATTGTGGTGGTGTACCTACAAGGCGAACATCTTTGAATGTTTCTTTCACGAATAGATAGAATTCATTTCCATCGTAAAAATCACGAACGAATGCTTCGTAATGAGTACCATTTACAGCGTCTTTTTCAAGAATTGCAGAAATCTCTCTGATCTTCGCATTGCGCTGCTCTGTGGTCATGTCTGATTTCAATTCTTTCGCGATCGTTTCAGTAACATCTTCCATACGGATCATGAATGTTGCTGTCAAACCTGGAACTGCGATTTCATCCTTATTCGACTTTGCCCAAAATCCATTGTCTAGGTAATTGTGCTCTGGAGTTGAAGCGCCTGCAATTGCGTCGTATCCACAGTGATGGTTTGTCAATACCAAACCTTGTCCTGAGATTACTTCTCCTGTACAAAATCCACCGAAAGATATCACGGCGTCTTTTAAAGAGGATTTATTGATCGAATAAAGTTGCTCTTTGCTCAACTTTAATCCATGTTTTTTCATTTCCTTGTAGTTCCTGCCCAACATGAATGGCAGCCACATTCCTTCATCCGCTCTTACAAATCCGCTAAAAAGGATCACTGCAGATAAAAAGCTTACTTTGAAAATTTTCATTGTTCTTTTTTTGGTTTATTTTGAAGCGAGGTAAAAATACGTACTATTTCCTTCAGGTGGAGTACCGTTCAACGAGTAAAATCTATCGTTTATCTAAAAATTAATTCATCCGAGAATAACCAGGTGTCACTTCCTGCGCCAAGGTGCCATTCCGGACATTTACCAAAATTACGCGCGGTAACACGAATTTTCTTGACATTAATCGGTGAATCGAATTTTACTGTAAAGTCCTGATTTGTTGGTCCAACATATTCACTGAATGCAGGTATTTTAATGTTCTGATCCACTTTCTTGAACGTTGTTCCATCCTCTGAAATTTCCACTAGAACCTCGGAAGGGTAGAAGATCCATGATTTCATATCCTGCAAACAACTGATTCCTGCTTCGTTTATGACTCTCGCGTCACCAAAGGTGATCTCAGAAACAAGGTCCTGAGCCCAGTAACCCTGATAATCTCCAGTTCTAAATTCATTACCTCCTTCAACACCGTCAATCAATGCATTAGGCCCAGATGACGCATATTGGTGGTCATACTTTGATTTAAGGTCCAAGGTCACATTTTTATCCCTTTGAATGAATTCGGTCGAAACCCAAGGGCTATTAAATAGATATAAACCAGGCATTGCACCTTTTTCAGGAATAATGGTGTTTCTTCTGCTAATCTCTACTTTACAACTTTCATGAATTGCAAAAGGTGCTTTGTATTCATATATCTGAGTGGTATCTGTCGAGAATCGGTAAAAGAGATTGATTTTTTCATTGTTCAGCGATGGATGAGCACCAAGTTCAACCAGAATAGAATCGTCGAAAATACGTGTCTCATTCTTGATATATGGAATTGGAACTTTTACCTCCTGAATATTCTCTGATGAGTGACAAGTGCTTTTGAATTGAAAATAATCGACTGGATTTGGGCCCATGATTATCTCCCAGTTGCCACCATCCATGATGGTTCCATGATGGATCTGAGTTGATAGTTGTTTTTGTCCGTTAATTGAAAAAGACTGAATGTATTTATTCTTTGAAGAGTTGTTTTTTACCTTGATTGTAAGTTCTTTACCATTTTCAAATTGAATTTTTGCTTCATTCATTAGTGGTCGACCAATGTCGTACCAGGAGTGCCCTGGAGTGACTTGGTATATTCCTAATGCACTTAAGATGTACCATGAGGACATTTGTCCGCAATCTTCATTTCCGGATAATCCATCTGGATGAACAGAATACATTTCTTTGAAGATCTTATCGATGTAATATTGAGTTTTTTCCGGGTGATTGGTGTAATTGTAAAGGTACGCCATGTGATGGGAAGGTTCATTCCCGTGGGCATATTGTCCGATTAGTCCGGTAATATCCACTTGATGTCTTCCAGACAGCTCCATTTCGGTAGTAAACAATCGGTCAAGCCAGTTTTCGAGGGAGTCTTTTCCGCCCATTAACTCTGTTAAGACATCAATGGCATGAGGAGCATACGACGAGTATTGATAGCTATTTGCTTCTGTATAGTTGAAATTGACTTCAGTTGGATCGAAAGGCGAATACCACATAGCTCCCCTTCTGGCTCTCATAAATTTGGTTTCAGGATCGTAAAGATTGATGAAATTTAAAGAGCTTTTATAATACTTCTGATAGATGTCCATTTTTCCAAAAGCCGCTGCCATTTGGGCGATACAGAAGTCATCATAGGAATATTCAAGTGTTTTAGAAACGGATTCTGGTTCATCTCCGGATCCTATAAATCCCTGAGTCCTGAATACTTTTTTACCTAATTCATCCAATTCTGAGGTAGTGACCATTGCTGCAAGAGCTTTTTCTCCATCAAACCCTCGAATATTCTTGAGCCAAGCGTCTGCAATAACGGAAGCACTGTGATAGCCGATCATGCAATCGGTTTCATTGCCTGCCAACTCCCAAACTGGCAGATCACCGCTTTGTTCGAATTGCCTCAAGAAGGTGTTGATGAATTGGTTGGTTCTGTCTTGTTGGATCAATGTGTAAAGTGGATGGGTAGCTCGGTAAGTGTCCCACAAAGAAAAAACGGTGTATTGAGGGGAGTCGTCACTGATCTTGTGGATCTTATCATCACGTCCCCGGTATCTTCCGTCAACATCACTAAAAAGATTTGGTTGTAGAAAGGAGTGATACAATGCAGAATAGAAAATGATCATTGTATTTAGTTCAGCACTTTTAAAGTCGATCACCCCCAGTTCTTTGTCCCATTTCTTTACTGTTTGGGATCTAACGTGGTTAAAATCCCAGTCTGCAATTTCTGATTTTAAATTGTTTTTAGCGCCATCAATATCCACAGCAGACATTCCTACTTTAATTTTGATCTGCTCTGTATCTTCTTTAAATGTCAAAAGGAGCTTATGTTGATCGTTTTTGGTGAATAGTTTGGATTTCTGAAATGGGGTAGACGTTTCAAGATGGAAATAGAATTGCTGATTTGTTGCCCACGCATGAGAGATTCTTGAACCTGATACGGTTCGCTTATCCTTACCAACAATAATTGAATGTCCCAATAATTTGTCGCGATGATCAAGATCGATGAGAATGAATTTTTTGCCTTTTTCTTTTAAGAAAGTGTATTCGTGCATTCCGGCCCTTTCGGTTACCGTCATTCTGCAAAGAATTTCCTGATCCAAAAGTTTTACTTCGTAATATCCCGGTAAAGCATTTTCTTGCTCATGTGAAAAACGATCACCATAGCCTTTTTGAGGATTCAAATAACCTGGTTCGATCTTAGGTGCTCCATGCTGAGGAACAATTAGTAGGTCACAGTAATCAGGAACTCCTGTACCACTTAAATGGGTATGACTAAAGCCATAAATAATAGAGTCTGAATGATGATAACCAGAACATCCGTCCCAGCCATCGTGTCTGGTATCTGGACTTAATTGCATCATTCCAAAAGGAGCAGCAGCGCCTGGGTAAGTATGGCCATGACCTCCTGTTCCTATAAAAGGATCGACATAAAGGCTCTTGGATGTAAAGAATTCGTCGCTATTGATCCTGTTATCGATATAATTCTTCCGAATTTCCTGTGATTTTCGAAGTTCGTCTACCGATTTGTCTTGCCCGAAGACTGAAAAAGCGTACAGGAAGATAACTGCAATATTTAATCGCATGTTAGATCAGTTTGTCCAATTGAGAAAAGATGAGAGATGCCGCACCTAGCACGGCTGCGTTACTATCGTGTAAGGAAGAAATACGGATTTCTACTTTATTCTTGTATATAACCAGCATATTTTCTTCCATATAGACTTTTACTTTAGAAGCGAAATCCGGTCCACTTTGGGCAATTCCACCAAATAGTACATAAGCCTTTGGACTTGAGAAACATGCATAATCAGCAAGTGCGCTTCCCAGAATCCTTGCGGTGTAATCGATGATCTCAGCTGCAAAAAGGTCCCCTTTCAGAGATGCGTCAAAAACATCCTTTGCAGTAGGATTTTCTTTTTGAATAATGGATGATAATGCTTTATTGTCTGAATCGAGAAGTTGAATACTTCTTACAACTCCGGTTGATGAGGCATAGGTTTCGAGACAGCCTTTTCTTTTACAGCCACAAGGTCTTCCATCTGGAATAACTCTAATATGACCGTATTCTCCTGCAAAACCATCATGACCATAGACAAGTCTGCCATCCACAACAACTCCAGAACCTACACCAGTACCTAATGTTATTGTGACAAAATCTTTAAGATCTCTTGCATTTCCAAAAATCATTTCGCCCATTGCAGCTGCGTTAGCATCGTTGGTAAGCAGGGTAGGCTTGTGAAATTTGTCTCTGAACATATTTGCCAGAGGAATAATTCCTTTCCATTTTAAGTTAGGAGCAAATTCAATGGTGCCATTGAAGTAGTTGCCATTTGGAGCTCCGATTCCAATTCCGACAATGAAGTTCATTTGTTCCTGGATCTTGGGATCGTTGTAAATAAAATCAACCAAGTCTGAGGCCTCATTGAAATTTGAGGTTGGAACATCATTTTCATAAACAACCTTTCCATCATTCTTTACAATTCCATATTCTGTGGATGTACCTCCAATGTCTATTCCAAGACTATAATTAATATTCATAAAAGTGCTAACAATTTAAGTTCCAATCATTAAGGAATTCTTTCAGAAATTCTTCCATGAACTTATGTCGATGTTCTCCGATTTTCCTTGCAGTAGGTGTCCTTAACCGATTTTTTAAAAGTAATAATTTTTCATGGAAATGATTGATGGTGTGGCTTTTTGAATTCGCGTAACTTTCAAATTTTTCATGAAACTCAGATGAGATCGAAGGTTCGTATATTGGTCTGTTCTTATGACCACCATATGCAAATGCACGAGCTATTCCAATAGCACCAATTGCGTCGAGACGATCGGCATCCCTTACAATACTGAGTTCTATAGATCCGTCAGTGTCTTCTAGTCCGGCTCCTTTGAATGAAACAGCATCTACAATAGCAATTACTTTTTCCATTCGTTCAGATGGATAATCGATGGATTCGAGTATCTCTTTAGAGGCTCGACCGTTGTCATTTAAGACTCCTCCGTTTAATTTATGATCAGAAATATCATGAAGTAATGCAGCTATTTCTACAATTTCTTTGTCACCACCCTCATTTTCCTGAATGAGAAGAGCCATGTTTCTCACACGATCAATATGATGCCAGTCATGGCCTGTTGGGTCTTCTGAAAAATGACCTTTAACAATGGTTTCTATTTTCTTAGAAAAATTCAATCTTTGGTTTCTACTAGTTCAAAAATCAGGATTCTTCCATTAGGAATAGTAGCGTACAAATATTTGTCATCTGATGTCATGGAGAAAAAATTACCATGTGCAAACGGAATCCATTCACGTCCCATGTCGAATGAGATATCAATTCCATTAGTTCCACAAGCGTACAAAACATCACTGTTATGGTGTACGCAAGATCTGTACCCGCGAGGTTGTTTTTCAGCATTGATCCAGAATTCACCACCGTCATCCGTGAAAAATGCTGTGTTTAGGTTTAGATCAGGATTAGCAAAATCTCCTCCGACAATGACTCCATTTAGAGAGTCCTTCATGAAAATGGAAAAAGCACCACTGGTTAGGCTTGTCAAATAAGGAAGTGATGTTTGTTTCCAGGTTTGGCCTTTATCATGGGTCATAAAAAATCTGCTTTTTTTACCTCCACTCACAAAAACAAAGGTAGAATCATTGAGTACTTGAACATTTGTGCCACTTGCAGCAAATCCAGCTTCTCCTTCCATTGCTTCGATCTTCCCCTCACAAGCAAGCCAAGTCTGACCACCATCTTCGCTATAAGAAAGCGTAAAAATGTTCTTTCTCGGATCTCCCATTACAAAGCCTGTCCTCCCTTCAAAGTCAATTCCGTCCAGAAAAACAGAATGCCAGATGTTTCCACTTGGTATGATGTAATCAAGGAATTGGGTATTATCGAGAATCGCCAAAACACCATAAGAACCACTTTGCATTCCGATGAGTGTATCTCCAACGATCTCCAGATCACGCATTTCCTCAAACTTTTTATTTTCCATTAAATTCACGGATAATCCAGATTGAAGGTCAATCCTGTAAAGACTTCCATTGGAATTAGCGGCATAGAGAAATCCATCCTTGACTTTTATACTTCTGGAGTAGCATTTATCTGACGTGTACTGAATCGTATCAGCGGTTTTATTTTTTCTGGTGTATTTGTTTTCCTGAGCATTCAGAAAGTTAAAAGCCAGCAATGATAGACTAACGATTAGCCAGTTGTTTAAATTTCTCATACTGTTCTTGTCTTAGTTTATCCATGTCTGTCGGGAGATCCCTTTTCCATCTTTTGTGTGACCAGATCCATTGTTCCGGTTTTTCAATGATAGCCGTCTCTAACATTTTAATGTGTTCTTCAGTAATCTCGCCCCATTTGGTTTTTATGGGATCATCACATATCAATTTGAGTTCCATTTCATAGTGTCCACGTTTTACTTTTCGAATTATGAATCCAACGACAGCCATGTTGTACTTGATTGCCATGTATTCAGGGCCATATAGGATAGCCGATTGCTGATTCAAGAAATTCATCCAATAGCTTTTATTGGAGTCCCCAGGAGATTGATCTGCAAGGGTTAGAATTGCAATTGGCTCATCTGATTCCTCGATAGCTTCCTTGAAATTCCCCGAATGGATCACTTTCATTCCAAATCGTTGGCGCAAAGAATTTATCTTTTTATCCCAGAATTTGCTGCTCATTGGCATTCCTATACCATACGCTTTGTGAGGGAACAAAAAGGATTGTGAAGTGATCAGCCATTCCCAATTGTTGTAATGACCTGATACGAGAATTACGCTTTTGTTTTTTGCGTACAATTCTTGCATTAGTTCAGGGTTCTTCGCAGTGAACCTTCTCTTCAATTCACGTTTTGAAATACTAAGGTTTTTAATTCCTTCAATTAAAATATCCGAAAAGTGTCTGTAAAATCTTCTTTTTAATTTAAGAATTTCAGTAGGTGTTAATCCTGGGAATGACCTTTTCAAATTCCCATCGATGATCTTTTTTCGGTATGGAAAAACAGTAATAAGGATCAAATAAAACAAGTCTGCCAATAGGTATGAGAATCCCATTGGTAAGTAGGAGAGGGGTAAAACAAATATGTAGAATGCAAGAGCCGCCATGTTAATATTTATCCTTCCACAATTGCTTGATTATGTCTTCGATCTCTTTTTCTTTCTTACTGCTTCCCGGTTGAAAGAATTTCATGGAAGAAATTGCTTCCGGCATAAATTCCTGATAGGCGAAATTTCCTGGATGATCGTGAGAGTATAGATAGCCTTCGCCATATCCAAGTTCTTTCATAAGTGCTGTCGGAGCATTTCGAAGCGGTAATGGAACGGGTAAATTACCACTCTTTCTAACTTCGGACTGTGCGTTATTTATTGCCGTATAAGCTCCGTTCCCTTTTGGTGAAGAAGCCAAGTAGATCGTGCATTGAGCCAAAATTATACGAGATTCGGGCCATCCGATCACCTGTACAGCTTGGAAACAGTTGTTTGCCATTAGCAATGCGTTGGGATTTGCCAGGCCTATGTCTTCAGAGGCCGATATGATCAGTCTTCTGGCAATGAACTTTGGATCTTCTCCGCCTTCTACCATTCTTGCAAGCCAGTAAACGGCTGCATTAGGGTCACTTCCGCGAATACTTTTAATAAATGCTGAGATGATGTCGTAATGCTGCTCACCGTCCTTATCATACATTGCAAGACTTTGCTGGGCAGTCTCCTGAACGATCTTATTATTGATCGTTATTTCATTTTGGGTCCCGAATGTCCCAATAATGATCTCAAAAACATTTAATAATTTCCGAGCATCCCCACCTGATATAGCCAGAAGGCCATCCGTTTCTTCCAGTTTGATGTTCTTTTGCTTTAAGTAAGCATCTTCATTTATCGCTTTGTTCAGTAAATGAAGTAGGTCATCTTTTGTGTGATGCCTTAGTGTATAGACTTGACACCTCGAAAGTAAAGCTGAAATAACCTCAAAGGAAGGGTTCTCAGTTGTAGCTCCGATCAAGGTGATTATGCCTTTCTCGACAGCCGCCAATAAAGAATCTTGCTGTGATTTGGAGAAACGATGGATTTCATCAATAAACAAGATCGCTCCGCTTTGAGTAAACATACCACCTTGCTCAACTCTTTGAATGATCTCCCTTACGTCTTTGACACCGGAAGAAATAGCTGATAGGGTATAGAAAGGTCTCTTGAGTTGAGTCGCTATCAGATTGGCAAGTGTAGTTTTTCCTACTCCTGGAGGTCCCCAGAAGATCATGGAAGGGATCATCCCTGAATCAAGGGCTCTTCGTAAGGGGGCATTTTTTTCAAGCAGGTGTTCTTGACCGATATACTCGTCTAGATTTTTAGGACGCATCCTTTCTGCAAGTGGTACCTGAAAACTCATGCTCAATTTATTTTATCCCAAAAATAAATTGATTTACAGGGCAAATGAACCTCTAATGGAAGGAGTTATTAACGAAGAACTTAACGATTTTAAAGTTTGTCTCCGGAAAGACTGTGAGTATATCCTGAATTTCCTACTAGAGGTTCGCAAACATTTTCATCATATGAAAAGCCAATGTGGCTATCATTGATGTTGCCCACTTTTTTATTGCACAAGGTAAGAACACCGTTTTTATCAACTCCAAGCGTTTTATCAGTGCCGTCAACCCAGCTCACCCTTATTTCCCCTTTACTTCCATAATCTATTGAGCCGCTATAAAAAATCGAGGTATCTATCAGTGTTCCTCCTTGAAAATAATGGTATGAATAAGTGAAGGTATAATCTCCAATATATTTATTGCGACGGTCAAATAACCTCTTTTTACATCCCGGAAGTAAAATGAATAAAGCAGAAAAAATAAGTAGAACAAAATGAGTTTTTTTCGTTTTGGATGATTGTCAATTATCGTTTGGATTGATCGGAAAATTAGAAATAGTTTTAAAGCGCTTTCCTTGTTTGGATAGAAAAGATTTCCACAAATCATCATCAGTGGTCCTCATGATCTCAGCATTTGAAACGTTATCTGCAACGATCCATGAGTTTTCTTTGATCTCACTATTTAATTGATCTTGAGACCATCCGGAATATCCAAGAAAGAACCTTGCCTTCGTTGCACCGATAATTGGGTCTTTTTTAATTTCTTCAAGAAGGTAATCGTATCTGCCTCCAAAAAATAAGCCGTCACGAATTTCAAGCGAATCTTTCAAGTCACTAAAAGTGTGGATAAAAAATAAATTCTGGGTGTCAACAGGTCCACCAATACTGATCCTTGCTTTTATATCTGGAAAAGTCGTCTCCAACTGGTGTAAGTCAATATCAACATAGTTATTGAGTACTAGTCCGAAACTTCCTTCATCATCATGGTTGCATAGAAGGATCACTGATCTTCTGAAATAATCCTCATCAAGAAAAGGGTCGCTAATCAGAATTTTTCCAGCCTTCGGTGATTTTGCACTTGTAAATGAAAGATCTATTGAACTCAAAGTCGATTTATTTGATTTTTAATCCGTTTTTCAGAAACTTAAGAAATTCAGTGAATTGTTTTCTTGATGTGAATATCCGTGAAAATTCAAGAAATTTAGAAATATTTTTTTCTCGCGTTTCTTTGGGATCGATCGTTTGATGTTCTGTGGGAGAATCATTCTTTAAAACCGGTTCGGCAGAATTACCTTCCAGATCATCCATGATCTGATACAAATGATTTTCTTGTTTTGAAAGTTGATCGGCACGTTCAAAATTATCCTGAGCCTGTTTTTTATAGCCTAGCTTTTCTTGAAGTAGTCCAATGTTATTATATGAAACTGCGTCGTCAGGGTCAAGCTCCAGTGCTTTTTCATAATCCTCAATAGCACCTTCCGTATCTCCAAAGAAGTCTTTGGCATAGGCTCTGGCGGCATATCTGAAACTGTATGAGGGTTGCATTTGCAAAGCCATTTCAAAATCATCCAGTGATTTTTCTTTTAATTTCAAATGCAGAAAAGCTACACCTCTGTCGGAGTAGATATCCGGATGCCCAGGATTTTCGATTAAAGCCTTATCAAAAAAGGAAATTGATTCTTCATATTTTTGATCGCGCAATAATTCGTGTGCTTTTTCGTGCAATTTGTTGGCAAACATTTTATTTTCGCTTTGTATGGATAAAAATACTGACTTTCCGCAATACCGAATGATCTACAATGGTAAAGCGTACTATGAAATTATAAACAACGAAGAATTCATAGAAGTTCAAGTCATTGGGAAAAAAAAGTGGATTCATACAGTGAAGGCAACACAGTATCCTGAAAAATTGAGAATAATGGATATGTTAAGGTGCGAAGCTCCTTTTCGTGCAATCACCAAAATAGAATTTGAAAATGCAAAAATCACTGAATGAAATTTATAACAGTTTTCATCCCAATTCTGATTGTTTTTCTTTTTGCTTGTACCTTAAATAGTGAGCAGGAAGCAGAATTAAACGAAAGCACACAAAGTTATCTAGCTGCCAGACAGAATGGGGCCATTCTTATGTATGTTTCCAAAACACATCCAGAAGTTATTCGCTTTTACAAATCGTTGGGGGATTCGTCTTTTATTAAAAAGTTTGAATTGAGCCCTACTGAATTTTCGATCAACGACGCTAGTATTGAACAAATCAAAAAAAGCAATTCTGAGATCCATGTGTTATATACTTCACAATCAGTTGAGCACATGTTCAGTTCCGAAGTGAAAGACACATTTAAGTTTGTCGCAATCAGCTCTGACGATGGGCAACAATGGCTTTACATGGATTATGAAGACTATGTTAATAAGTTGATAGCTCCTTCGTTAGAAAGGTTGTTATTGGAAAAATGATTTTTCTAATTTTAAGTTGATGAAAACGTTTTTACCGCTACTATTATTTTTTTGCTCATTCACTTCGGTGGCGCAAGGATGGATGCCGGTTGGTTCCAGATCCAACTCTATGGGAAATGCCTCTGTAGCTTTAACGGATGTCTGGGCTTTTCATCATAATCCAGCTGGATTGTCAGAATTAAAGAACATTCACGGCGGGATTTCATATGAAAATAGATTTCTTTTAAAAGAATTGCAATCGCAAAGTATGGTTGTGGCCATTCCACTAAAAAAAGGAGTAGTTTCTGTTGGGGGGCAATTTTATGGATATCAACTTTACAGGTCGACCAGGGCAGGTATAGGTTATTCCATGTTGCTGTCTGAAAGACTTTCGATGGGTGTTCAGCTGAGTTATCAAGGGTTGCGTTTAACTGAAGCGTACGGTTCAAAAAATACAGTTACTGCTGAAGTAGGTATAATGGCAAAACTCACTGATAAATGGTCGCTTGGTTTTAGTGCATTTAATGTTGGTCGATCAAAATTATCGTCCTTCGAAAATGATCGGTTTACCGCTTTGATGCGATTGGGTACACGATATAAGGTTTCAGAAAAGCTTCTTTTTGTTGCGGAAGCAGAAAAAGATCTTGATTATGTATTAAGAGCTAAAGCGGGGATGGAGTATGAGGCCATGAAACAATTTTATGTAAGAGCAGGTTTTGCTACGAATCCGATTGAAGTTTCTTTTGGGTTCGGATATAAATGGAGAATGATCCAGCTTGATCTTGGCAGTGCGTATCATCAACAATTGGGGTGGTCACCTCATTTTTCTCTGACATACTCTCCATCGAATTGAATTGGAGGATCCACATAGCATTTACTTTATTTCTACTGACTTCAATTTCATTGTTTGGGCAGGAGAAATCAGAGATCATTCAGCAAAGAATAGAGTTTATTTCTGAGCAGCTCGAGTCGGAGGATATTGATCTCACGAATGTGATCGAACAGCTCAACTATTATTTCGATAATAAGATCAATTTGAATAATGCGCAATTTGATCAATTGGAAGAATTGAATCTTTTAACTGATATTCAGATCAATGATCTCTTATTGCACATAAAACTTTATGGAAAGCTTATTTCAGTATATGAGCTGCAGTCGCTGAAGTATTGGGATTTAGAAACGATCAGGTTAGTTATGCCGTTTGTAAAGGTGGATGATAAGTTGGATAATATCCATATTACTTTCAAAGAAGCCATGAAAGAAGGAAAGTTTGAATGGTTTCTTCGATACCAAACTACACCACAAGAAAAGAATGGTTATTCAAATGTCCCTGACAGCATATTGCAATCAAGTAATTCCTTCTATTATGGAAATGCCGATCGATATTATTCAAGGTTGAGATACTCCTATAAAACCAATATATCAATAGGATTGACAGCGGAGAAAGATCCGGGAGAGACTTTTTTTAAAGGATCAAACAAGAATGGTTTTGACTTTTATTCAGCTCACGCTTTCTTTAAAGGAGGTAAATACGTAAGGGCTGTGGCTTTAGGAGATTATCAGGTGCAAATCGGTCAAGGAGTTAATTTCTGGAGCGGTTACGCTTTTGGGAAAACTGCTGATGTTACCAATGTTAAAAAAACAGCACAGCCACTACGGGCATATACTTCTGTTGATGAAGCTCGATTCATGAGAGGTGCTGCTGTTGAAACGGGCTACAAAAGTTGGTCGCTCTTAACGTTTGGTAGTATAAAAAAGCTGGATGGAAGTACCGTACAGGATACCATTCTTGATGATCTGGAATTTATTAGTTCGATCAATCTCTCAGGTTTACACAGAACCAACAGCGAGATCAGCAGAAAGAATACGCTGACGGAATATATTGGAGGAGGTAATCTAAAATACCGAAAAAGAGCTTTTTCGGCTGGTATAGCAGCTGTTTACCAGGGATATGATAAGGCATTGAACAGAGACACTTTACCGTATAATCAATTCGATTTCAGGGGTGATCAGATGATGTCCTTATCAGGAGATTATAATTTGATCAAACGCAATTTTAATTTCTTCGGGGAATCATCTTTTTCAACGTATAATAAGGTTTGGGCTCATCTGCACGGTGTTCTGTTTTCAATGGATTCGAGAGCTTCGTTTGCCTTGGTCTATCGCAATTACGACAGGGGCTATCAAACATTTTATAATGCGGGATTTGCGGAAGGAAGTCAGACTCAGAATGAAAAAGGAGTCTACTTTGGAACTAAATTGAAGTTAAATAACTCATGGTCTTTAAACGCATATGCAGATGTATTTTCATTTCCGTGGATGAAATATCAGGTCGATGCACCTTCAGCGGGACATGAGATCATGATCCAACCGACCTATAAGCCGAATAAGCAATTGGAGATATACGGACGTTATCGACAGCAATTAAGACAGAAAAACAGCCGAAATGAATTTGATATTACTCCGATTGAAGATGTTCAGCAAAGAAATTATCGAATAAATCTTTCGTACGCTGTTTCAGAATTTATTACGATTAAAAGTAGGATAGAGTATGTAACGATCGATCGTCTTAGTAATGAAAAAGAGGATGGAATGATTTTCACTCAGGATGTTTTGTTTAAGCCTAAAATTTTTCCTCTTGATGTGTCGCTTCGCTATGCTTTGTTTGATACAGATAGCTATGACACAAGGATCTATACTTATGAAAATAATGCCTTGTATACCTTTGCAGTGCCTGCCTATTTTTACCGCGGTAGTAGGGCATACGTACTTGTGAGATATTCCTTCTTAAGGAAGTTCGATCTTTGGGTTCGTTACGGGAATTTCATTTATGCGAATCGCTCTTCAATAGGTTCAGGTGCAGAAGAAATAAAGGGTTCTGTGAAGAGTGATATTACTGTTCAGCTGAGGATTTCGTTTTAAAACTCAATATCCAGATTAAACATCGTTTTTAGTGTGTGAAGATTTGGATTCTTCCTTGCCAGTGCTGCAAATTTATCCTTTCCAGTAAGGAATTTCAATTCCTCTTCTGGTTTATCAGTTACAGAAAGCTGGATCGAAAACGCATAGTTGTTCAAATGTTTTCTGAAGTAGGCAGTCATTTCCTGAAGATGAGAGCCAATGTAATCTACCTGGATCTGATTGTCTACAGTCAATTGAAAGGTATGGTTGCCCATGTCTTGAGGCTCGCGACGAATCATGGCATTATAAAAAGTTTCCATTCCCTGATCCTTCATGAGGAAAGCAAACTTTCGCCATAACATCTTAACCTGGTCAATTTCATAAGCTTCCCTCGGTAATTTGGAGATGTCTCCAGAGGCGATCAACTCTTCTTCCTTCTCAATAAGCTTTTTAATGGAAAGTGTAAAAGGATTTTGATTACCTGTTGGCTCCGTGAGGGTTTTTCTTTCCTTGATACTGTCTTTCTGGAAGTCTATCTTTTGCAGAGGTACAGCAGAAGGCTTAATTTCCTTCGGATTAGATACTTTCTCTCTTAAGTTCTGATTGGCAAATGGAATTAACGAAGGCCTATCCGTCAGTCGTTTTTTTTTTCTTGCTCTTGTTGAAGTGAACAGAGCTGCATAAGAACGAGTTCAACGAGCAATCGTTGATTTTTAGATGCTTTGAATTCAACATCTCCTTTGCTAATGATCGCTAAAGATCTCAATATAACAGGTGAATCAATCCCTTTTGCCTGGTCAATGTAACGCTGCTCAACTGATTCTCCCACTTCAAGCAGGGAAGCAGTCCTCATGTCTTTACATACCAAAAGATTTCTATAATGCTCAGACAATCCTACAATGAAATGATGAAGATCAAATCCTTTTTCTACGATGTCATTCAATAAAAGCAGCGAAGAAGGAATGTCTTCTTTCTGTGCACTCTCAACTATTCTGAAATAATAATCATAATCCAGAATGTTCAGATTTTCAATAACACTTTTATAAGTCAGTTCATTACCGGTAAAAGTGACGATCTGGTCAAAAATAGACAATGCATCTCTCAATGCACCATCTGCTTTCTGGGCGATTAGATGCAATGCTTCAGGGTCAGCATTGATCCCTTCTTTGGTAGCAATACCAGCAAGATGATCAGCGATATCCTTTACTTTAATCCTGTTGAAATCAAAGATCTGACATCTTGAAAGGATCGTCGGGATAATCTTATGCTTTTCTGTGGTTGCAAGAATAAAGATCGCATGCTTTGGCGGCTCTTCAAGTGTTTTCAAAAATGCGTTAAACGCAGAATTTGATAACATATGAACCTCGTCGATGATGTACACTTTATAGTCGCCCAACTGAGGGGCAATGCGAACCTGATCGATCAAATTCCGAATGTCCTCCACTGAGTTATTCGAAGCTGCATCGAGCTCATAGACATTTAGAGAATTTCCTGTATTGAAAGACTGACAAGAATCACACTGATCACAAGCTTCAATGTTTTCTGTCCGATTGAAGCAATTCAATGTTTTTGCAAGAATACGAGCGGTAGTCGTTTTTCCGACACCTCGTGACCCACAAAATAAAAAAGCTTGAGCCAGATGATCATTCTTAATCGCACTTTTAAGAGTGTTCGTGATCGAACTCTGGCCCACGACAGTATCGAAGGTTTGAGGCCTATATTTACGCGCTGAAACAACGAAATCACTCATGACAACAAATATAATTCGAAAATTGTCAAAGACTTTGTTTTGTTGAAAACTCTTCTATTTCCTTGATTTTACATTCGTAGATGGGTAGATGTCTACAAATGCACCGTTAGAAGGAGTCCATAGGTCAATTCCTTGTGGAAGTTCAGTTCTATTGTTAAGATCTACCTCAACAACTTCATCTCCATTTTCATATTTAATGGTCATCACCCTGATCATATCTTTAGACACTATGATCCAGTTCACTTGATTGATCGCTTCAGAATTTCTCGTCCAGCACTTGGGATCGTCAGCTGCTCGTAAAGGTGCTCCCCAGCAACCTTCTCCAACGTAAGTGATGCCTATGGAATCATTTCTTTTGAATCCTTCTTCGCTGCCTGGACCATTATCTTTTATTATAGGCCATGTGGTTTTACAGGTGTGTGAATCGTTTTCTAAGCAGAGTTTCAGATTTGGATATTTTTCAAATAAAGGGACGAAATTCCGGTATTGTGTCTCCATTTCTTTCTTATGTCCAACGTGCGGTCTCACAGGTCTGTGATATTGAGCGATCTGCCAGTATTTACCTTCATTTTCTTTCAAAGCAGAGCGTAAAAATCTTTTTTGCCCGCCAATTTTTAGGATTTCAGAATTCAGAGAGACAAGATGTAGCAGGTTTCCACCAAAATATGTGCTGTAATAAACCTTTTTATTAGGAACATCAAACAGGTCTACCAAAACCTTATTGGATAATTCATGATTACCTCTTGTTACAACCATTGGTGTAACTCTACCATCTTTTCCAATTGTATTCTCCCAGTCTTCAAACCATTCGATCCATTGCTTTTCGATGTCGATACCTATAAAGTCGCCGTTGAACAGAACTGCATGTGGTTTGATCTTTGCCACCATTTTATTCGCTTTTACACGAGTTTCCCTTCTGTCTCTTGAATCACCACCTGCTATGAAAGAAAAGGTTTCATTCTCTGAATCCGAACAGGTCGAAACATGATAAATACCTGAAAATCCTTCATTGTCCTTAATGCAGAAGAAGTAGGTGGTCGATGGTTTTAATCCTTCGAGTCGTACAATGTTATTGTGCATTCCTTTGGAATGATTACTCACGGTAACCGGAAGGTTATAAGAGAAATTAAAGTCTTTAGGATAGATAGTATCGAAAAGCAATTCAGGTTCTGATCCACTCAGTTGATCCCAGATAATTGTCACCGATTCTGAAGTGTTTCCGCTCATGACTGCTCTGACAAATCTGACTTTTGCGTTAAGATTAAAAGCAAAGAAAAAGAGTGAGAATAGTGTGATCAACCTTGATTTCATGGTATAAAATTAAACAACTTATACTAAGGTTGTTGATTAATTTTCAAATAAGAAAGTTCACTTGGTTTTCCTAAAACTTTCGTTATATTAGTGAAAAATCAATTAACACATGAAAACAAAAATCTTAACCTTAGCTGCTCTTGGAATTATTCTTACTTCATGCGGTGGGCCTGGAAAGGCAGAGTACGACACAGCTGCTCAAAAGATCTGTGATTGTATGAGTAAGAAGACTGCAGAGAACGAAGCTGCTGCTGCAGAATCAGACTTTAACATTGACATGACTGACCTTGATTATTCTCTTTGTGCCCTTGAGGTAGCAGGTGATGTTGATCCATTTGATGAGCAAATGGGTAAATCAATTGAAGAAAAGTGTCCAGATCTTAATGAGACACACAAAAAATATGTTGAAGGTTCTAAGTAATTGAGCTCAGACAAAAAAAAGAAAGGCCTCCATCGGAGGCCTTTTTTATTTATTCAATGATTTGGATTTCGTCAATCGAATCTCCTTGTCTGATGTCGTCAATAACGTCAAGACCTTCATACACGATCCCGAAACATGTATGATTTCTGTCTAAATGTGCTGTATTGTCTCTTGAGTGGCAAACAAAGAATTGAGATCCACCTGTATTTCTTCCGGCATGTGCCATTGAAAGTACACCTCTTTCATGAAATTGATTGCCGCCAGTCAATTCGCAATCGATCTGATATCCTGGCCCGCCTGTTCCTGGCATTCCTGATGCGCCTTCTCGAGAATTGGGACAACCACCCTGAATTACAAAATTTGGAATGACTCTATGCCAATTAAGGCCATTGTAATAACCTTCTTTCGCAAGTTTAACAAAGTTTGCAACTGTTTTTGGAGCGTCCTCTTCGTAAAAGCGAACTTTCATTTCTCCTTTATTTGTTTTTATTACTGCTTCCATTGAAATAATATTTCCTGCAAAGATAAACAGAGAAAAGCATAAGTATGATGAGTCATTCTTTTTAACTTTACAGAATGCAACGATTTACTTTAGATCGGTCATTCACCGGTGCGTTTAATGAACAGCAAAGAAAGCTGATCTGCAGTCAGGAAGAGCTTCTAACATTTATAGACTTGCCTTTTTCAAAAGAAAATTTGATCAAACAGGCAGACAGGAAGAGTGACTGGTATACTCAGGAAGCAAGATCACTTCTTGTTCAGGAATTAAGGAAAAGCTATTCATCTGCTGCATTGACCAAAGAACAAGATGAAAATTTAAAAAGACTCGAAGATCATAACACGGTTACAATAACGACAGGACATCAGTTGTCATTGTTTACCGGTCCACTTTACTTTATTTACAAAATACTTCACGTTGTTGATTTATGTGAAAAAATGAATGCCTCTGACGAGGAGCATTCATATGTGCCGGTGTTTTGGTTGGCTTCAGAAGATCATGACTTTGAAGAGATTTCATCTATTGAACTTTTTGGGAAAGAGTTGAATCTCGAGTATAACGGAAATGATTCGGTAGGAAGGATCTCATCAGAAATTCTCACTCCTGTAATAAATCAGTTCTCAGAATTTTTCAGGAGTGAAAGCAAGGAAGAAATAGAAGGAATAATCGAAGCGTACGGTGCAGGTAAGACAATAGGGGAATCTACTTTTCAATTGATCAACAGACTTTTTGGAAAATATGGATTGATCGTTCTTGACGGTGACAATAGGTCATTTAAATCATCCTTTTCCAGTGTTATTGAAAAGGAAATTGAATCAGGGATTTCTTATCGAGAAATTGAAAAGACCAATCACCTTCTTGGGCATGAAGGATTAAAGATCCAGGCTCATAGTAGGGAAATAAATATGTTCACTTTGTTAAACGGGAATAGAGCAAGGGTTATACATACAGATAAAGGGTTTTACATTGAGGGAGTTGGAGAAGCTGATTTGACTAAAGTAAAAGAATTGATCGCTGAAACTCCTGAACAGTTCTCGCCTAATGCGTTAATTCGACCGGTTTATCAGGAATTCATTTTACCGAATGTATGTTATGTCGGTGGTGTTGGAGAATTGAGCTACTGGCTTCAGATTAAAGGGGTATTTGAGGCCTATGGTGTGCCATATCCGCTGATTCAGGTTAGGAATTCTTTGCTATGGATCGATCTGTCTACTTCAAAGAAAATGATGAAATATGATCTTCATATTGAAGATGTGTTTATGGACATAGATCAAATCAAAAGAGAGTATATAGAAGAAAATGAAAAAGAAGGTCTTGATCTGTCTGAAATTGAAAGTTTGAATGAACAGTTGATCGTTTCTTTGAAGAACAAAGTTCTTGAAATTGATGCTTCGCTAGATGGATATGTGACTGGTGAAACAGTTCGAATGCAAAAGCAAATTCAAGGTATTCGTGAAAAGTTGATGAAAAACATGAAGCAGAAACACGACGCTGCGATGTTGTCGATTGATCAGGTAAAGCATAAATTGTTTCCATCGGGTGAATTACAAGAACGAAATCTAAATTTCTTTAATTTGACTCCAAATGGAAATGTTTCTGAGAAGATTGATCAGATCAAGTCAATGATAGATGCCTTCGAGAACGACCTTATTATTGTTAGAGAGTAAAAATATTTAAACATATTTGGCGTTTCTATTTCGACTTAAAATTGATGCGGTTATCATTTATCTTATTTTTTTCTTTTATCTCACTGATTTCCAGTGCTCAGGATGCGGTGCGCGTAACCGGGAAGTGTCTTGATAAAAAAGGGAAGGGCTTGATCGCTGTAAAAGTAAGCTCAGATAAAGGAGAGCCGGGTACAGTTTATACCGATCAGTTTGGGGTGTACGAATTCTATGCTTTAAAAGGAGATACATTAAAGGTTCGCTACTCGCTGGGTGAATTTACATTTGACAAAACGGTCATAGTCCCAAATGAACGAACTCTTCGACTGGCGAATATTGATTTCCCCATACAACAAGAGGATGTAGTAGAGGTAGTAGTAGATAAGAAAGATCCCTTTGAATTACCGAAACTACCGAAGTATGATCTGCAGAATATCCCAATGGGAAGTGTCGAAAGATCACTGGTCTATACTACTGCAGCAACGTCGAACAATGAGCTTACTTCAAACTATAACGTTAGAGGAGGGAACTATGACGAGAACCTTGTGTATGTTAATGGGTTCCTGATCTACAGACCTTTTTTGACGCGCAGTGGACAACAAGAGGGTATGAGTTTCATTAATTCGGCACTCGTCGAATCTATTCAGTTTTCTGCAGGTGGATTTAACGCTCAATACGGTGATAAATTAAGTTCAGTATTGGATATTACTTATAAAACGCCTACTGAATTCCATGGTTCGGCTATGGCTAGTTTGCTTGGAGTTGAAAGTCATGTTGAGGATGCTCCGACAAGTAGATTGAATTTCCTCGTTGGTGCCCGTTATCGTTCCAATGGCTACCTGCTTAACTCTCTACCAACAAAAGGGGCTTATAATCCTGTCTTCTGGGACGCTCAAATCCTGACAAATTATGCGATCAATGAAAATCTCACATGGTCATTAATTGGTCATCTTTCTTCGAACAATTATCGTTTTTCCCCACAGACACAAGAAACTGATTTTGGTACTGCAAATGAGGCCTATTCTTTTCGAATTTATTTTGATGGGCAGGAACAGACAAGGTTCCAAACCATGATGGGTGGTACTTCTTTAACCTGGAGACCCAACGAAAAGAACAAATACGAATGGTATGCAACTGTATTCAATACCAATGAAAGAGAGTACTTTGATATACAGGGTCAGTATTACATTAATGAGCTTGAAACGGACCCCTCAAAGGAAGAATATGGCGATTCAATAGCTGTATTGGGTGTTGGTACCTTTTTGAATCATGCACGCAACAAATTGAATGCAACCATCTTTAACACATACGTCCAAGCTACCCATGATGTAGTGTCGGGTTTTAAAGATGACGACCGAACCATTTTTCGAAGTCATTCATTCAATTATGGGGTGAATTACCAGCATGATATTTTCTATGATGTTCTTTCAGAATGGAAAATGGTAGATTCTGCAGGTTATAGTGTACCTCAAAATAATGATGGCAAAATCACTCTTTTTGAGACGATTAAGGGTGAGTTGAATTTATCAAATGATCGGTTGACATCTTTTGCTCAATGGAATGGTACGTGGTCCAGAAACAAAAAGGATCTCGCGATTGAATTAGCAAAAAAGGAAAAGAATGGACGTGAAAAAATAGATCGGGTCTATCGGGATACTATTTCGGAGTCACTTGCTAAGCTTGCATACACAATTGGAGTAAGAGCAGGATATACCGCTGTGAATAATGAATTATTTGTTACCCCTCGTGCTTCTTTGATCTATTACCCAAGGACATATATGGTTGATAAAGGTAAGGTTGTAAAAAGAGATCTGAGCTTTAGAATAGCGACAGGATTGTATTATCAACCCCCGTTTTACAGGGAAATGAGAACATTTACCGGTGGATTAAATACGAGTGTACTTGCTCAGAAATCTTTCCATTTTGTGACTGGATCAGACGTTTATTTTAAAATGTGGGGCAGAGATGTTCCATTCAAATTTACGGCAGAAGCTTATTACAAGTATATGTGGGATGTGAATCCATATGAGATCGAGAATGTGCGAACACGATATTATGCGAACAACGATGCGGTGGCATATGCGTATGGTTTGGATCTCAATATTCATGGTGAATTTGTGGAAGGGATAGAGTCATTTTTCAAGCTGGGTGTTTTGTCAACAAAAGAAGATGTCCTTTCAGATCAATATACGGAATACTATAATGCGGCAGGAGAAAGGATCATATTTGGCTATTCCGAAGATCAAACAGTTGTAGATAGTGCTGTGATATATCCAGGCTTTGTTCCTCGTCCTACAGATCAGATGATCAATTTTGGTGCATTGGTGCAGGATAGAATGCCTGGCTTTGAAAGTTTTTCTGTTCAAATGGGTATGCAATATGGAGCTCCTTTGCCATACGGTCCACCAGACAGGGACAGGTACAAAGATACCCTCCGAATGAAAGGATATTTTAGGGTAGATATAGGGATGTCATATGATTTCCTGTACAAGAAGAAAGATGGTCCCGGTTTCTTTCAGCGAAAATTCTCGGATGCGATCATTTCGTTCGAAGTGTTCAATTTGTTGGGTATCAACAACGTTTTGTCCAAGCAATGGATTCAGGATGTCGAGGGGAAATATTATTCAATTCCCAATTATCTTACACAAAGAAGATTCAATCTTAAGCTGATCCTGAGGTTCTGATTTTTTTAATCAACTGTTACTTTTTCTGGCTTGATAAGTTGTTAGGGTATGAGAACGCTTTATTTCACCCTGGCTTTTACTTTGACAGTGGCCTTATCGGCACAAGCTCAAAGCTCTGTCACGATCCGTGAGAGAATTAGATTTAAGGATACAGTCGAAGTATACAAGTATACTCCTGAGATCAATGGTTTCAATACGCTTCAGTTAAAGATGCATCCAGGTGATCATGAGATCCTGAACTTGAGTGATCTGAAAAAGCTGGCTGGTTTTACGATCACAGGCATTGATCTGGTTTATTCAGATTATCCGAAAGGAGAGGATTTCAGTGAGCTCAACAGAAAACGGATACTTGAGCTTTTTATGCAATTTCCAGAAGCTTTTGAGAGTAATATGGTAAACTGGCGACTGTTTAAGCAAACCGGAGTCTCTGAAACAGGAGGGATTCAGAATTATTTTCATGGTCTTACAGTTTATTACCGACCAATGCCAAGCTATCAGGATGAAAATCAAATGATCAATGATATCGTGGACGGAAAGGTGGCGCCTCAGGATTCTACCATTTTAAAGGTGTTGGATCGGAAAAAGGATTGGAAGAACATGCTTGTGGTTTGTGATGTAACCGGCAGTATGTCGCCTTATACGGCTCAGTTACTCTTCTGGATAAAAAGCAACCAGGCGATCAAATCCTTCAAACAAATTGTCTTTTTTAATGACGACGATGAGAAAAGTAATGATCAGAAACGTCAATTAGATACCTCGGGGATATGGAGTATTGAAACTGGTAATTCAAAAAAAGTGATCGATCAGGCATTTGTGGCGATGGAGAAAGGTGGGCATTATGAAAATAATCTTGAGGCCGTGTTTTATGCGATTAAAAAGTTTCCAGAAAATAAGATGAATGTGGTGATGATCGCAGATAACTGGGAAAGCCCATGTGACATGGCTCTTCTTGATTATTTAAAAAGAGAAAAAATTCCGGTTCGGATCATTGTCTGCGGAGTAACCGATCGACTCAATACCGTTTATCTGGATATTGCTCATGCAACCGGAGGTTCAGTACATACCATTGAGAGTGACCTCGAAGAGGTGGCTAAAATTGGAGAAGGCAAGGTTATTCGATTTGGTAAACTGAAATTCATGATGAACAATGGAAAGTTTGTTCAGGTGAAATGAGTCAAGGTGAGAGGGAGGGAGCTCCCTCTAACTGTTTTTTGAAGGAACCATTTTTCAGTTCTTAAACATGAACTTTTGAATCACAGAATAGGGTTAGAATACCCTAAATTTTACTATTTTTAACGACCTTGAAATTCAGGAAGTAAGCATGGAAAAAGTAGAAGTCTACAAACCAGTCAATAAGGTAAGAATAGTAACTGCGGCCTCATTGTTTGACGGTCATGATGCAGCGATAAATATTATGAGAAGGATCATACAGTCGACGGGCTGTGAGGTGATCCATTTAGGTCACGATCGTTCTGTAGAAGAAGTGGTAAATTGTGCGATCCAGGAGGATGTTCAGGCGATTGCAATGACATCTTATCAAGGTGGACATACAGAGTATTTCAAATACATGTATGACCTATTGAAGGAGAAAGGTGCGGAACACATCAAGATCTTCGGAGGGGGAGGAGGTACAATTCTTCCTTCTGAAATTGAAGAATTACAAGCTTACGGTATAACGAGAATTTATCATCCGGATGATGGTAGAGCAATGGGTCTTCAGGGGATGATCAATGATCTTGTTCAAAGGTGTGATTTTCCTGTTGGGACTGGTTTAACCAATGAGAAGGATCGTTTAAAAGAAAAGCATATACCTTCAATTGCTCATTTGATCTCTGCGGCTGAGAATTTCCCTGAAGAAAATGACGCTTTATTGAAAGAGATTGGAGCAATGGCATCCGATTCTAAAGTACCTGTTTTGGGTATTACAGGGACTGGTGGTGCAGGAAAATCATCATTGGTAGATGAATTGGTAAGACGATTTTTGATCGATTTTCCAACGAAAATGATTGCAGTAGTTTCAGTTGACCCTTCTAAAAGAAAGACTGGAGGTGCGTTACTAGGAGATAGGATCAGAATGAATTCGATTCGAAATGAGCGTGTATATATGCGTTCTTTGGCTACAAGACAATCCAATTTGGCATTGTCAAAGCATGTGTCTGAGGCGATCAATATTTTAAAAGTGGCAGAATACGATCTGATCATTCTTGAAACTTCCGGAATCGGCCAGTCTGATACTGAAATTCTTGACCACTCAGATGCATCACTGTATGTAATGACACCTGAATACGGTGCTGCTACGCAGTTGGAAAAGATCGATATGCTTGACTTTGCAGATATCATCGCATTGAACAAGTTTGATAAAAGAGGAGCATTAGATGCTTTGAGAGATGTTCGCAAGCAATATCAGCGAAATCAGAATCTCTGGGATCAGAACGTGGATGAAATGCCAGTATTTGGAACCATTGCATCACAATTCAATGATCCGGGAATGAACTCGCTTTACAAAGCGATCATGGATAAGGTTGTTGAAAAGACATCTGCTCTTTTGGAGTCTACATTTGAGATCACCAGAGAAATGAGCGAAAAGATCTTTGTTATTCCACCGGAAAGGACAAGGTATTTATCTGAAATTTCTGAAAACAACAGGTCTTATGATCATTGGGTAGACAAACAAGTTGAAGTCGCTGATCGTTTATTTGGACTCTACTCTTCGATAAACACAATTAGCAACTCAACTCTTGAAGATAAAGATCGATTGATCAAAGGGCTTCAGGAGGCGATGGAGAAGGAAAAGCTAGAACTTGATCCAAAAAACTGGGAGATACTTAATAAATGGGAAGAAAAAGTAGCTCTCTACAAGGCTCCTGAATTTCAGTTCAAAGTAAGAGACAAGATCCTGTCACTTCAGACACATACTGAATCATTGTCACATCTTGATATCCCAAAGGTAGCGACACCAAAATACAAGGGATGGGGAGATATATTGCGTTGGAGTCTTCAGGAGAATGTACCAGGCGAATTTCCATATACATCAGGATTATTCCCATTCAAGAGAGAAGGGGAGGATCCGACGAGGATGTTTGCAGGTGAAGGTGGTCCGGAAAGGACAAATAAGCGATTCCATTATGTATCGCTTGGAATGCCGGCTAAACGTTTGTCTACTGCATTTGACTCGGTTACTTTGTATGGAAATGATCCGGACCTAAGACCAGATATTTACGGAAAGATCGGGAACTCAGGAGTTTCGATCTGTTGTTTGGATGATGCCAAAAAATTATACTCTGGATTTGATCTTTCTCATCCGGCAACCTCGGTGTCAATGACCATTAATGGTCCGGCTCCAATGCTTTTAGGATTTTTCATGAATGCTGCAATCGATCAGAATTGTGAAAAATACATTAAAGCCAATGGTCTTGAAGCTGAAGTTGAGGCAAAAATTGCTGCTATATACAAAGAAAAAGGAGTTGAAAGACCTAATTATCAGGGAGAGCTTCCTGAAGGAAATGATGGATTAGGACTTATGCTTCTGGGGGTAACAGGAGACCAGGTGCTTCCAAAGGATGTTTATGAGCAGATCAAGGCTGAAACATTGACTCAAGTTAGAGGAACGGTTCAGGCAGATATTTTAAAAGAGGATCAGGCACAAAACACCTGTATTTTCTCTACTGAATTTGCACTTCGTTTAATGGGCGATGTCCAGGAGTATTTTATCGACAGGAAAGTAAGGAATTTCTATTCGGTTTCCATTTCTGGATATCACATCGCTGAAGCAGGGGCAAATCCGATCACTCAGTTGGCATTTACACTGGCAAATGGATTTACATATGTCGAGTATTACCTGAGTAGAGGAATGGACATAAACGATTTCGGTCCAAACTTATCATTCTTCTTCTCGAACGGTATTGACCCTGAATATGCAGTAATTGGTAGGGTAGCAAGAAGGATCTGGGCAAAGGCTCTTTCTAAAAAGTATGGAGCCAATGCAAGAGCTCAAATGTTGAAGTATCACATTCAGACTTCGGGAAGATCCCTACATGCTCAGGAAATTGATTTTAATGATATTCGCACAACGCTCCAGGCGCTTTATGCGATCTATGATAACTGTAATTCATTGCATACCAATGCATATGATGAAGCGATTACGACACCTACAGAGGAGTCTGTAAGAAGAGCGATGGCGATACAGCTGATCATAAACAGAGAGCTTGGATTGGCGAAGAACGAAAATCCACTTCAGGGATCGTTTATTATTGAAGAATTAACGGATTTGGTAGAGGAAGCAGTCCTTACTGAGTTTGACAGAATTACGGAACGAGGTGGGGTTCTTGGGGCGATGGAAACAATGTATCAGCGTTCTAAGATCCAGGAAGAATCATTGTATTATGAGACACTTAAGCATACGGGTGAATTTCCGATCATTGGTGTGAATACTTTCTTGAGCTCTAAAGGATCTCCTACGATTCTTCCTAAGGAAGTGATAAGAGCGACAGAAGAGGAAAAGCAGTACCAGATTACAATGCTTGAGAATTTGCATAAGGCTAATCTTCAGAGAGCTAAAGAAGGAATTGAAAAAGTTCAGGAAGCAGCAATTCAGAACAGGAACATGTTTGAAGAACTCATGGAAACATGTAAATATGCATCTTTAGGACAGATAACAAGTGCTTTGTTCGAAGTTGGAGGACAATACCGAAGAAATATGTAACTTTCATTGAATGAAGTTTAATTATATGAAGGGATATCTTGTGCTGGTCTTGATCTTGATCGGCACGACGATTTCTTTATCACAATGTCCAATTCTTCCAACCCCAACGATCTATCAGGAAAATAAGGGAGCCATTTTGCTTGGTGAAGAAATCTCTGTGAACAGTAATGACCTTCCGGATAATATCCGGACCATGCTTTCCAGAAGACTGACAGAGGAGTTTGGACTTCGAATGGTGGTTACTCCTAAGTCGCAAAAATTATCATTTCACAAGTTGGAAAATGTGCCACAGGATTTTTATTCGATCAATGTGGATGAAAATATCAGGATCAGTTATTCCAGTGAAGCCAGTTGTTTTTATGCGATCAACAGTCTTTTTCAGTTGATGTCGCGAGAGGAACAAGGGGTTAATTTGATCAAATGTTTTGTGAGTGATCAGCCAAAATATCATTGGCGAGGATTGCATCTCGATGTTTCACGTCATTTTTTCACGGTAGAGGAAGTTAAAAGGTACATTGATCTGATGTCCTACTATAAATTCAATACGTTTCACTGGCATTTGACAGATGATCAAGGATGGCGAATTGAAATCAAGAAATACCCGAAGCTTACTTCGGTAGGTGCATTTAGAGATAGCACGGTCATAGGCCATTATAATCGATCACCGCGTGAATATGAGGTAAAAAAATACGGTGGATTTTATACCCAGGAAGAGATCAAGGACATCGTTCTCTATGCCAAAAAAAGATACGTAACGATTGTTCCGGAAATTGAGATGCCAGGCCATAGTAGGGCTGCATTAGCTGCATATCCAGAACTATCATGCACAGGTGAAACTCAGAATGTGCCTGGATTATGGGGGATCTTTGATGCTATCTATTGCTCAAAAGAAGAATCCATTCGTTTTCTTCAAGATGTATTGGATGAAGTTCTTTATTTGTTTCCGTCAGAGTATATTCATATTGGTGGAGATGAAGCTCCAAAGACGAAATGGAAGGAGTGCGAAAAATGCCAAAAGGTAATTGCTCAGAATGGCTTAAAGGACGAGCATGAGCTTCAAAGTTATTTTATCCATCGAATGGATGACTACTTGACGGCAAAAGGAAGGAAATTGATCGGTTGGGATGAAATTCTTGAAGGAGGGTTGTCTCCGAATGCTGCAGTGATGTCTTGGAGAGGTTTTGAAGGGGGAATAGAAGCGGCAAAACAAGGACATTATGTGGTGATGTCACCTGGTTCCCATTGTTATTTTGATCATTATCAAAGCACGTTGTCAACTGAACCCGTAGCGATAGGAGGCTATACTCCATTAAACAAAGTGTACGCATTCGATCCTACGCCCAAAGATTTTTCACCCGCTGAAGCATCCTATGTGCTTGGTGGTCAGGCGAATTTGTGGACGGAGTATATTCCTGATTTTTCTCATTTGGAATACATGACTTACCCTCGGGCAATTGCTCTCTCACAAGCTCTTTGGTGTACGAAAAAGCCTTCATATGAATTTTTCAAAGAAGTATTGATCAACTATCATTTGCCTTTTTTAAAAACAAAGGGAGTAAATTATTCGGAAGCTTTGTTCTACCCAGTCATGCAGATCTTTGAAGCTGAGAATGGTCTAAAAATTCATTTTAAAGGAGAGAGAGAATACAGATATGATCTCTATGTAACGACGACTGATCCTGCGAAAGCGCTAAAAGGAGGCATGGTCGTTGAAAAGAAGGATACTCTTTACTTTGAGCGACTGAAAGGTTCGGATATTCACGAATACACATTTAAGTTATCTAGTGATCTATTAACGCAGCCAATTATCTACCATTGGTCCAATCATTCGATGATCGGAATAAAACCATTTCAACAAACTACTCCAAGTACTCAATATCCGGGAAATGAAATCTCTCTTACGGATGGTGTTTTTGGAGCAGAGCCATGGAAAGGATATGAATGGGTAGGGTATATACAATCAGAACCATTGATCTATGTATACGACCTTGGAACGAAGTCCGTGGTTGAAAAAGTCCAAATAAGCGCCCTTGAGGATGAAGGTTCTTGGATTCATCTTCCACAGAATTTCTCGGTTGAGGTCTCGAAAAATAATAAGAAATGGAAACCAGTAAAAACGACCTCTTCTGTGTTTTCAAAATCTTCTGGAAAAGCTGGTTTTATTTCGGAATTATTTATGAACGTTAAAAAGGTTCGTTATGTTAAGATTGTCGTTCAACCGAAAGAGAGAATTGAGGGTGGTAAACCGGGTGCTAACAATATTCCATGGACGTTTCTGGATGAAATTCGTATTATTCATCGATTATGAAGTTTGAATTGTGTGCTGCATCCGTTGAAGCAATAGATATTGCAACAGATTTGAATTTCGATAGGATAGAACTATGCCAGAGTCTTGAGCAAGGTGGATTAACAGCTTCCAACGGATTGATTAGATATGCTCTTGACAAAGAAATTGAGACTCACGTTCTTATTCGACCTAGGGCCGGAGGTTTCTCTTATTCGGCAGAAGAGAAAAAGATTATTATCGCCGATGTTGAGGAGTGTAGAAGGTTAGGGGTGAAAGGGGTTGTAATTGGTGGATTAACAGAATTTGGTGAGATCGACAAGGAATTACTTCAAATGATCAAAGGATCTGCTGGAGATCTTAAAGTTACGTTCCATCGCGCTTTTGATGATTCACTAGAATGGAAAAGATCCATCGATATATTGATAGAATGTGGTATAGATCGAGTGTTGACGTCTGGTATGGCGAGTTCTGTTGAGATCGGAATGCCTGCACTGAAACAATTGAATTCCTATTCCAATGGACGTATTGAGATCATGGCAGGCGGTGGAGTGAACTCATCCAATATTAAAAAGATCTTCGATGAGATCAAGCCCGATGCTATTCATTTTTCTGGTACCGTGAAGAGTGTTCTTGATGAAGAGTCTTTATTTTCAGAATCACTTCTAAAAGTGGATCGTAACAAAATACTTAGAATTTTAGATCAGGTTAAACTGTAATTTCTGGATCTTCATTGCGTTCTATCATTATGAACAGAGCATTTTTTCTTTTAACCTTTCTGATAACTTCCTATGCATTTTCTCAATGTGATTCTGTGAATGTACTGAATGAGAAGATCGTTTCTTTGGCAGTGCAAAAAGAGGGTAAAAAAGTTTTGAGAGGTGAGTGTTGGGATCTTGCAAAGTACGTGTTGGATGAAAATAACTGTAAATGGGATGGTCTATATAATTATGGAGAGGAGCTTTCAAAGAGCGCTTGTGTGATGCCTGGTGACATTATCCAGTTTAAGAATGTTAAACTGAAGTACGAAAGAAACGGACAAACCTTCAACGAAGTTATGACTCATCATACCGCGATCATTTCTCAGGTTAATGGAGAAGGAGATTATATAATATTACATCAGAACACTGGACAGTTCGGTAGAAAGGTCGGAAGATCCATTTTTAGAACAAGTGAAATGATCAAAGGAAGTATAAAAATTTATCGACCTGTTTCAAATTAGATCCTGTCTAACGTATACTGGATCATTTCGAGCATTTCATCATGATACCCTTCTGAAAAGTGCATTAATGGTCTGTTCGCAATTCCAAGACAAATCGTTGTTGCTTTATGTCCAAGCGCATGAGAGAGCGCAAATAAGGCTGAGCTCTCCATTTCAAAATTGGTTATTCTTAGCTCATCACTTTTAAAAGCTGTTAATTGCTCATTTAGTCCCTCTGTTTTCGTCTTGAGTCTTAATTGCCTTCCTTGAGGTCCATAGAATCCCGAAGACGTAATGGTTATTCCTTTATGGACTTTATGTGAATTTAACTTTTCTGTTAGATCGAAAGAAGACTCGACCAAATAGGGGATAATTGATTTAGGAAATTCAATTGCAGAGGTGATCTCCTTTAATAAGCTTGAATTCTGTGACAAATCGATATCGTAGAAATAAGCAATATTGTCAAGTCCCAAGGCGTGGGATGACAATATATACGAATGCAATGGAATATCCTCCTGTAGAATTCCACACGTTCCAATTCGAATAAACTCAGCGCATTGTTTTTGTGCTTTCTCGGTCCTTGTATCAAGATCGATGTTTAATAGGGCATCTATTTCATTGATCGTGATATCTATATTGTCAGTGCCAATTCCAGTAGATATTACAGAGATTCTTTTTGATTTATAAATTCCTGTATGACAATTGAATTCTCTGTGTTGAGAACGATGAGTAATCTCATCAAAGAAAGAACTGACCAAACCTACTCTTTCCTGATCACCAACTAAAATAATCTTGTTTGAAAGGTTCTCTGGTTTTAGACCTAAATGATATACTTCATTCGAGCTGTTCAGTACCAGTTCAGATTTTGGGAAATACTTCATGTGGTAAAAATAAAAAATGCCGCGTAAAACACGGCATTTCTATTGGGGTTTAGGGAATTAGTTTCCGGTAACGCTTCCAAATACTTTTTGTAGTAAATCAGAAACTCTTGCCATAGGATCTTTTCGAATTTTGTTTTCTTCCTTTTCGACCATGATAAACAAACCTGAAATAGCTCTTTCAGTGACATATTTGTTCAAGTCAGGATTCAATTTTTCACCTCCGGTAATAGTCATTGCGTTGTTATACTTTGTAATGATAGGGTTCCAGTATTCCGTGAGTTTTACTTTCGAGATAGCAGCTTCAACTTTTGGAGCGAAGGCCTCTACTAATTTACTTGTCGTATTATCCTTTAAAAACTTTGTTGCGGCACCATCACCTCCATTAAGTATCGAGAATCCATCAGAGATGGACATATTCTTTATTGCATCGCCAAAAATTGGAAGAGCTTCTTTCGTTGCTTCTTCTGCTGCGCGATTCAAGGTAACTTCAAACTTTTCTACTTGGCTGTCAAGCCCCCAATCCATTGCTTTTTGTCTTACTTTGATTGCATCTTCAGGGAAAGGAAGTTTGATTTCGCTATTTTTCCAGAATCCGTCAGTAACAGAAGTTAGATCAACTGAGTTTTTAATTCCAACACTGAGTGCTTCTTTTAAACCGGAAATAACTTCGTCATTCGTTAATGAGGGTTTTGTATTAGTAGGTGTTGTAAGAACTGTTTGTGCAGCCTGGTCAAGCACATCACAAGCAACTAGTCCAAGAGCAGCAAATGTAAGAACAGGTATGATTATCGTCTTTTTCATTTTAATTTGATTTTGTCAAACTTACTATTTTCTTATTAAGGTCAAAAATAGTACCAAAGAAAAAAGGAGGCCGTAGCCTCCTTTTTTTATCTCAAGACATTTATATGTCCTTTAAATTCGGATTTATCATCCTTGTAAGGGTCTTTTACTGTAGCTTTCCAATTATAAGTCCCCTGAGGAACAATTTCTCCATTATAGGTGCCATCCCATTTTGCATATGGATTGTGTGTTTCCCAGATAATCTCTCCCCATCTGTTGAAAATATATAACTCGAAGTCATAAATATCAATTCCTGAAACAAAAAACTCCCAGCTCTGGTTATATTCATCGTCATCTGGTGTAAATGCATTCGGCGCATAGAATAAAATCGCAGGAACGATATTCATAAGATATGTAACAGTATCTGTGCAGCCATATTCCGTTGTTACAATTAAAGTAACAGGGTACGTACCTGGTTCACCCTCAGGGAAAAAGAATGACGGGTTTTCAGAATAACTGTAAGTTGGTGTTGAACCAGGGCTAAACCATTCCCATTGAATGACATCAAAGGTTGAACGATCCTGCATCTGAATGGCAGTTTCAAAAACTGTTGCAGGATTTGCAGAAAAAGTAAAGTCAGCGACTGGCAGAGGAAGTGCTTCAACAATATTTTGCTGTGAACTTGTGTATACACATCCATAGATAGATGTTACGGTAAGTTCTAGCGAATAATAGTTTGGAACATCAAATACAATACTTACAGGATCCTGACCATTATTCAAGAAAGCAGAACCATCTGAGAATTCCCAAAGCGTCGTTGCAATTTCTGACCCATTTTCCGAATCGTTTGTAAATATAAAATCAGCAGGGATACAGTCTTCAGGTCTGTCAGGCACGGCACTCGGCACGATAGGAGTAGGGAAGTAGATCAAATTACATTCTTGTGTTGTTGGTGACCCACAAGCCTCGGACATTATGACACAATATGTTGTATTCGTATTAACAGGGTCAACTGTAATTGAATTGCCTGTACCGATAGTTTGTTCATTTTCAGACCAAGTAAAAGTGTAAGGACTTGAACCGCCTGTTCCTTGAACTTCAAGTAAAATATCATCCTCCGGACAGATTTGAGTATCTGGCGTCAGGAATGTAATTGATAAAGGATTAGGTTCTGCAAGAGTTCCGTCAACAGTAATTACACACCCGTTTGCATCCGTGATAGTCAAAGTATGATCTCCTACATAAAGATCGTTCGCAATATTGGCAGTTGAAGAGGAGTTATTCCAATTGTATGAGTAAGGAGAAGTACCCTGAGTAACACCAATTTCGATCATTCCATCATTTCCTGAGTTGCATGCAACATCCGTTTGATCTAATATGGTACCTATCATTCCGGGGATTTCTGAAACTGTAAGATTAACAGTTCCAACGCATCCTACGGTGGAGTTTATAGTACAGATATAATTTCCTGCTGCAAGACCTGTTGCTGTTTGAGTAGTTTGATTGTTAGGGTCATCCCAAGAATAGGTGATCGTTCCCAATGGAGGAATCATTTCTGCAAACGCAGTTCCATCTGCTCCTCCAGGGCAACTAACAACAGTTGTAGAACCAGAAAAAGAAGCAGGTGTATCACCAACAGTAACTGACGCCGTTGAAGGACAACCGTTCCCATCAACCATACTCACAGTGTATGTGCCCGCAGATACATTATTGACTGTTTGGCTGCTTGATGCCAATGATGGCCAACTATAGGTAAAAGGGGGAATACCCGTCGTGGGATTTGCTGTAACAGTTCCAATTCCACTGCTACAAATGTCAGGTGTCGAAGTTGCGGAAACAGCCGAATTTACGCGAGTGAGCCAAGTTGTATCTTGGGTGATGGATCCAATATTTGCACCGCAAGCCGTTCCTGTTACAAAATATCCAGTCGTACCCGGAGGGACAGTTGTTACATTCAATACTCCATTATTGTATGGAAATGTTTGACCTAAAGTATTACCCCATGCCATGTTGGTTCCAGGGGAAGAAACAAGTATATATGGAACTGTCGCAATAGTATAGGCCATCGTGTTGTTTGGAGCAGTAGGCGTATATCTTTTACCATCCTGATTAGTGAACCACTGTTGGTTGTTTCTTCCAGGCGTAAAATGACCTATAATAGGAGTTCCTGTGTTTTCAGTTGCTTGCACGGCTAACCCACCATTCCAACTGTTACAATTTGGTTTGTCACCAATATGATATTCTACAATATTTGATGTTTCATAAAGGATGATTCCGAAATAAGCACAACCTCCACACGAGAACATTGGGATTTCCTTGTAAAGAGCGACAAACTTTCTGTTGGGCGCTGTACCTATCGTTTGATATTGAACCTGGCCGCCTACGCCTGGATTGATATCCATATAGCAACCCATAGTTGCGTTACGGTAGTCCGCAAATGGACCGGGAACAGTGCCAGCGCCTCCAAGTGCCCATGCACAATAACCATTCGCTTTGGCCAAATCAAAAGATAACAGTCCATTTGATCCGATCACCAATTGATTGTAATTATTACCGTAAAAGTTGAATGTGAAGCCAATATTGATCACACCTGAGTAATTGTCATCCCAAAGAGTAACATTGGTAGGGGCGTTGAGGTAAATTCCGGCACCTCCACCTGAACCTCCTGATCCACAGTTATTTATTGTGACAGATTGGCCTTGACATACAGTGGCATCTTCTCCCAGACACAGGGTTACCGGAGGCAAAGCTTGTGCAGAAAGGATCAATGATGTGAAAACAAAAAACTGCGTAAAAAATATTTTTTTCATAAGTAACTTCTAAGTCTTGTTTCCTTAACGAATAAATTGATGTCAAGGTTGCCTGTAATTAAAACAAATTTACATCAAGAAATTCAAGAATTGAAAGAAAACGTTTTACATTGAATAAATATGCCATCTCCGCGAATATTTAGGGATTTTAAACATATTTTACAAAAAACATTCAGAGGTTTAAAAAATATATACATTTGTCGCGTTGATAAAAATACAAACGTATGTCTACTAAATACCAAGCTGAGATTGATGCTTTCATGGATCGTGTGAAAGCGAAAAATGGACATGAGCCTGAATTTTTGCAGGCTGTTCATGAAGTTGCGGAGGCTGTAATTCCGTTAATTGAAGAAACTCCGAAATATAAGGAAGCAAAAATCCTTGACCGAATTGTTGAGCCAGAAAGAACCATCATTTTCCGAGTTCCTTGGTTGGATGATAACGGAAAGGTGCAGGTGAACAGAGGATATAGAGTTGAATTCAACTCTGCTATTGGACCATACAAAGGAGGATTAAGATTCCACCCTTCAGTGAATCTTTCGATCCTGAAATTCTTGGGATTCGAGCAAATCTTTAAAAACTCATTGACAACCCTTCCAATGGGAGGAGGTAAAGGAGGTTCAGATTTTGATCCAAAAGGAAAATCAGATAACGAAGTAATGAAGTTTTGTCAGTCCTTTATGACTGAACTTTCTCGTCATATTGGCGCTGATACTGACGTTCCTGCTGGAGATATCGGTGTTGGTGGTCGTGAAATCGGTTATATGTTTGGTCAATACAAAAGAATTAGAAACGAATTCACTGGAGTTCTTACTGGAAAGGCAAGAAACTGGGGTGGTTCATTGATCCGCCCTGAAGCAACTGGATACGGAACAGTTTATTTCGCTAAAGAAATGCTTTCTGTGAAAGGTGATTCCTTCGCTGGAAAGATCGTTACAGTTTCAGGTTCTGGAAACGTTGCTCAGTATGCTTGTGAAAAGGCTACACAATTGGGCGCTAAGGTTGTTACCCTTTCAGATTCGGAAGGATATATCTATGATGAAGCGGGCATCGACGCAGAGAAGCTTGCCTTCGTTATGGATCTAAAGAATGTGAAAAGAGGTCGTATCTCAGAATTTACTGCGAAATATCCATCAGCGAAATTCGTTGCTGGTAAGCGTCCTTGGGAAGTTCAGTGTGATATCGCTCTTCCATGTGCCACACAGAACGAATTGAATGGTGATGAGGCGAAAGTTCTTGTTTCGAATGGTGTAAAGTGTGTTGCAGAAGGAGCGAACATGCCATCAACACCTGAAGCAATTGAAGTTTTTCAGGCTTCAAGAGTACTTTTCTCTCCGGGAAAAGCATCTAACGCTGGTGGTGTGGCAACTTCAGGATTGGAAATGTCACAAAACTCACTGCGTCTTTCTTGGTCATCTGAAGAAGTTGATCAAAGATTACATGGCATTATGGTTTCTATCCACGAGGCTTGCGTTAAATACGGAAAGCGTGAAGATGGAACAATTGACTATGTAAAGGGTGCAAATGTTGCAGGGTTTGTTAAGGTTGCTGATTCAATGATCGATCAGGGATTGGTTTAATAAACTTCTTACAAATATTGAAGCCTGTCTTTGGACAGGCTTTTTTTTTAACATTTCCCTTTCAGAATGGTGAATTACTTAGTTTTGTACTTTAAATTATTACAATGGAAGTTTTAGAAAAACGACATATTGAATTCGATCGAGCAGGATTTGAGAATGAAGAATTACTGAAGATCTATGAGACTCTTTTGAGACCACGTCTGATCGAAGAAAAGATGTTGATCCTACTCCGTCAGGGAAAGATCACAAAATGGTTTTCGGGATGGGGACAAGAAGCGATTTCAGTTGGATGCGCTTTTGCGATGGATCGAGATGAGTATATTCTTCCTATGCATCGTAATTTGGGAGTATTCACAACGAGAGATATTCCTTTAGAAAGATTATTTGCCCAATTCCAGGGGAAAATGTCCGGTTTTACAAAAGGAAGAGATCGTTCATTCCATTTTGGAACCCAAGAACATAAGATTGTAGGTATGATCTCTCATCTTGGACCACAGTTAGGAATAGCTGATGGGATAGCGCTTTCTTCAGTCCTTAAGGATCAAAAGAAATCTACAATAGTATTTACCGGCGATGGTGGAGCTTCTGAGGGAGACTTTCATGAGGCTTTAAATGTTGCTGCTGTATGGGATTTACCTGTGATCTTTGCTATTGAAAATAACAGATGGGGACTTTCAACTCCTTCCTCAGAACAATTCAGATGTAAGCAATTTATTGATAAAGGAATTGGTTATGGAATGAATGCGATTCAGGTTAATGGAAACAACATTCTTGATGTAATTCGCACGGTTAGAAAGATCAATGACGAAATTAGGAAAGATCCAAAGCCATATATTCTTGAGCTCATGACCTTTAGAATGAGAGGGCATGAAGAAGCTTCCGGAACCAAATATTATCCTGAGGGACTTCAAGATGAATGGTCAAAGCAGGATCCAGTAATGAACTTTGAGTTTTTCCTGAAGGAAGAGGGAATACTGACTGACGAAAATGAGGCTGCTTTGAAAAAGCAGATCAAAGAAGAAATTCAGAAAGGTTTCGATACTGCCCAAGCGGAGCCTGCAGCTGAAGCTTCTTTGGAAAGAGAATTGGCTGACATGTATGCTCCGTTTGAGCAGACTGTTGTTACAGCTCAAGGTGAAACTTCTGAAAAAAGATTTATTGATGCTGTTCAGGATGGATTGAAACAATCCATGGAGAAATATCCGAATCTTGTATTAATGGGACAGGATATTGCTGAATATGGCGGGGCATTCAAAGTTACTGAAGGATTTGTTGATCTTTTTGGGAAAGGTAGAGTTCGTAACACGCCACTTTGTGAGTCAGCAATTGTTGGAGCAGGATTAGGCCTCTCAATTTCAGGAATGAAGGCGGTTGTTGAAATGCAATTTGCTGACTTTGTTACGTGTGGTTTTAATCAAATTGTGAATAATCTGGCTAAGATCCATTGGAGATGGGGACAAAATGCAGATGTCGTTGTTCGAATGCCAACTGGAGCTGGAACAGCTGCTGGGCCATATCATTCACAAAGCAATGAAGCATGGTTTGTCCATACCCCTGGTTTGAAGGTTGTTTATCCAAGCACACCATATGATGCTAAAGGTTTGATCAATGCCGCTATCGAGGATCCAAATCCAGTGATGGTTTTTGAGCATAAGTATTTGTATAGAAGTATCAAGGAGGAAATTCCTGACGACTACTACACTGTAGAGATCGGAAAGGCAAGAACGGTGAATAGTGGTACTGATCTTACGGTAATTACTTATGGTCTGGGAGTATTGTGGGCCGAAGAGGTCTCTGCAGAAAATCCTGAGATCTCATTTGAGATTCTTGATCTGAGAACTTTGCTTCCGTTGGATGTGGAGGCTATTTATAGTGCTGTTAGAAAAACAGGAAGAGTAATCGTTTTGCATGAAGACTGTATGACAGGTGGAATTGGTGGAGAAGTTGCTGCTTTAATCACTGAGAATTGTTTCGCTGACCTGGATGCACCTGTGAAACGAATAGCTTCTTTGGATACTGCTGTGCCATTTGCTGTGCCACTGGAAGCGCAGTTCCTTCCTAAAGAAAGATTTAAAAATGCCGTTAAAGAAATAATGGGATATTAAGAACAAAAAAAGAGGGAGCAATTTTGCTCCCTCTTTTTTTGTTTATTCATTTTAGTCCTTGATGACTGAGTATCCAGGGTATTTCTTTGAATCAAAAACAAACTTTGAATCTTCGATTGCGGTATTTCCGTCAAACTTGTTGACTGTATAGGTCATTGTTGTACCATCCTTAGTTTTAAGAACTGCCTTTTTCAATTCATTCGATGATTTCGAGATATATAATGTGATAGTGTGGTATTCAACTTTCGCCGGGTTTTTTGGATACAAGTTAATTACGTGAACTGCCTCATTGTTCAATTTGTCTTCACGATCGTACTTGTTCTTAAATCCAGTTTCCCAAATCGTCATTAATTTTTTTGGATTAATTGACTCTTCATCTGCTTCAGCAGCATCAGTTTCGTAAACCGTTTTTTCTTCCTTAACAATTGTCCAGGTTTTGGTTCCATTCGAAATAATAGTGTTCTCTCCATAGGTAGCACAGAATTTATCACCTTTCACCCAACCTTTACCTGTTTCAGTTTCATTCGTTCCTGTTGCTGCATTTTTGATAGTCGCGGAAAACTCGATGTAAAACGTTTTATAGCCTTTCATTTTTGTGGACAACTTATCAAGGATACCTTGAGATTTAGTATCCTGTGCAAAAGTTGAAAAGGCGTAAAGAGCAATTATTGTAAGTACGTATCTCATTTGTTTAATTTTCGGTGCAAATATCAGAAATTGTGCCAAAGGAAAAAAATTAACGATCAAGAATAGAGAGAATTCCTTTGAACGTTTCTATATGAATATCGTGACCACCCTGAAAATCAATAGTATTAAAGCCAAAAGAGCGATATAACGTTCTAACTTTCTCGGCATCTTCATTTATATAGTATTGATCTTCATTTCCTAAAACGAAGTAATTATCAGCATTATCCTTTTGAATTAAGTTTTCGTCAATGTCGGGTGGGAACACTGTTGCCCACATGATCAAGTTCTTGACATTCTGGTTGTTCTTTGAATAAAACCACCTGGCAGCTGTTGCCCCTCCTTGAGAAAAACCCAGTAAGATTATTTTTTTTGAAGGGTGAGTGTCTTGAATGTGCTCAATGATCTTATCTAAGAAAAGGATGTTATCACTGATATCGTCCTCTCTTTCTGTCTTTGTCATCCACGAGGCACCAACTCTTCCTTCGGTTCCATTAAGATAGAAACGATGCAAACCTTCCGGAGCGATGAAGAGGGAATCATTATAAAGAGAACTAAATTTTCGAATAAAAAACTCAGCCGATTGTCCGTATCCATGTAAGGCAATCACAACGATATTACTTCCCTCGTTTCCTTCTTTGAAGATACGAGCCGTTTTATTTACGACGATCTTTTCTTTCATTGGCAACAAAAATAGAAATAGATTGTATTTTTGAGTATGCGAAAATTACTGGCATCTGTTCTTCTGGTAATTGTTCTCTGGCAATTGTTAGGGTTTGCTGGATATTTTGAATTCTCAAGATATCAGATCCGTAAAGAGATCAAAACACTTCTAAAAAATGGTGTAGACAAAAAAGATCTGATCTTTTTTACCTTGTCGTCTACCGAATATGCCTCTCTGAAATGGGTGAAAAAGAATGAATTCGTATATGGTGATCATTTTTATGATGTAGTGCGGGAAGAAAAAGGTAAGGGGATTTACTCTTTACAGTGTATTTCGGATGATATGGAGACGGTATTATTTGCAAAACTCGATCAGACAGTTTCAATGAATCAAACTCAGAAGAATAGTAGTGTGATCATTAATTGGTTTGAATTATTGATTTCGCCGTATTTTCCTGTGAACGAGTTGTCTCTGCACTTGAATGATTTTTCAGAGGAAGATCGAATATTCTTTAAACAGCTTTTTGCTACTTTATGGGTTGATTATGAATTGACAATTGGACCTCCTGAGGAGAAGTGGTTTTCTTAGATCATTTATTACAAACCAATTAATCAAAGTTTTATTAATTCATAAATCATGAGAAATATTCTCTTAGGATATTCTCTACTCTGCTCAATATTGTTGTTTGGCCAGAATGAGAATTCAATGTACGAGCTTAAAGTGATCGATATTCTTTCCTTAAAGCCAATAGAAGGAGTAACGGTTTTAAATAACACTAATAATCAGATCATTGGTAGATCTGATTCGAAAGGTCTAATTTCCCTTAAACCGATCAAAGGCGAAATTCAAGTTTCGCTAAACCATCCGATGTATGAGAAATACACCACTCAACTTCCTCTTGCGGAAGGTGAAACTATAATTCGTCTTTCTGAAAACGTATCATCAATCGACGAGGTGGTTGTCTCTGCGAGTAAATTCGAAGAGAAACGTAAGGATGTATCTCAAAAGATACAAGTGATCCGCGCATCTGAGCTGGAAAATATGAATCAGACATCGACTGCTGACGTGTTAGCAAATTCAGGAAATGTGATGGTTCAGAAAAGTCAGCTAGGTGGAGGTAGTCCTGTGATCAGAGGATTTGAAACAAATAAAGTGCTGATTGTTATTGACGGCATTCGAATGAACAATGCAATCTATAGGGGGGGGCACCTTCAAAATGTCATTACCCTCGATAATGCAATTTTTGATCGTGCTGAAATCGTGTACGGTCCGGGCTCAGTAGTTTACGGTTCCGATGCATTGGGAGGAGTAATGTCATTTAGAACAAAGGATCCCTTGCTTTCTTCAGATGGAAAGCTATTGGTTAAAGCCAATGCGTACACGAGGTATATGAGTGCTGCCAGCGGTTATGCTGCTCACGCCGATGTGGCCGTAGGGTCAAAGAAATTTGGTTCATTAACATCGTTTACATATTCGAATTTTGGTGATTTAAGACAAGGTTCTAACCGCGAGATCTTTGCAGGTAATTTTGGTGCAAGATCATGGTATCAGGACAGAATTGGTGGGAAAGACACCATGATCATGAATGCTGATTCGAATCTTCAAGTGGGATCGGGATATACGCAATACGATCTTTTGCAGAAGTTTATGTTCCAGCAAAATGAAAATGTCAAACATATGATCAATTTGCAATATTCAACTTCATCAAACATTCCCCGATACGACAGATTATCTCAAATGTCCTCCGGTCTTCCAAGATTTGCTGAGTGGTATTATGGCCCTCAGGACAGACTTCTTGCTGCTTATACTCTGGCGCTAACGAATAAAAATAAGATGTATGATAATGCAAGGTTAATTCTGGGTTATCAACAGATCGAAGAAAGTAGAATGGATCGTAGATTTAATAATACTGGGCTGAACCATCGAATTGAAAACCTTGACATTTACACATTGAATCTTGATCTCGCCAAAAAATCAGGTAAAAATGAGTTGAGATACGGATTGGAAGGGTGGTACAACAAGGTTGCATCTACCGCTTTCAAAAAAGATATCGAGACTGGAGTTGAATCGCCTTTGGATACGAGATATGCATCCGGAGGAGCAACTATGAGCTCTATCGCGTTTTATTTGACGCATACCTATGAGATCAATGATCATTTGATTTTAAATGACGGGCTACGATTCTCTAGTGTCGGACTGAATGCAAAATTTACCGATACTACTTTTTTCAAATTCCCATTTGATGAGGCGTCACAACAAAATTCAGCTCTAAATGGAAATGTTGGCTTGATCTATATGCCCGATGCAGAAACCAGAATAAATGCACTTTTCTCTACGGGCTTCAGAGCTCCGAATGTGGATGATCTAAGTAAAGTGTTTGAGTCATCTCCAGGAAATATTATTGTCCCTAATGAAAACATAAAGCCTGAATACACCTATAATGGTGAATTGGGGATAGGGCATAAATTAGGAAGAAAAGTAGATGTTCAGGCTACTGGTTATTACACATTTCTAACCAATGCACTTACAGTGAAGAATGATCAATTCAACGGTCAGGATTCTATTCTATATGACGGAGTAATGAGTAATGTTGTTTCCATGCAGAATGCGAGTAGGGCATATTTATACGGTTTGGAACTTTCAATGAATGGAAAGATCAGTAATCATGTGAAGGTGTATGCGACATATAATTATACGTATGGGAGGATCATCAATGATTCAACGGCGGCAATTCCGTTGGATCACATTCCACCAGTTTTTGGAAAGCTTGGATTCCAGGTGATAGATGGGAAATTTCGCGGTGAAATGTTTGTGAATTATAGCGGTTGGAAAAGAATTGAAGATTACAATCCTTTCGGAGAGGATAATCAAGCATTCGCCTTATCCCAAGGGATGCCTTCATGGTACACGATCAATGCTAGATTTGGATATCAGTTCAATAAAAACCTTGGAATTCAATTGGCTTGCGAAAATATCCTGGATAGGAATTATAGAGTGTTTGCATCAAACATTTCTGCTCCTGGACGAAACTTCATCTTTACTTTAAGAGGAAGTTTTTAAGGATATCTTCTATTGAGTAATGCCTTCACCTTTTTAGGTACAGGCATTATTTTTTTGTCATGTACATATCGGTAGATGAGACAAAGAAAAAATGATGTAAAACTTCTTTGGTTGGCCTCAAATCTGGTGAGTAGGTGAAAAGGTCTTCAGCGCTTTCAGGATTATCGAAATCTGCTTTTAAGATGTAAATATCCTTTTGGATCCCTGCTGTTCCTTCTCCAAACTTTAGAACATATGCTTCTTTTTGTTCAGTTCCCAATCCATCGAAGTTTTTCCAGTGAAAAATTCTTTTCGGGGTATGATTTCTAATAGAATAGATTGCTTTATAGCTTGAGTTTCTGATTCTATAATCGATCAAAATATCTTGATATACCTGACTTGTGATATTGTCAAATTTTACGGTCAGTTCAGCTTGAGGTGTAGAAGAAATGACTTGTGGAGGCGATATTTTATTAAGTGCACCATCATAATAGAAAATGTAATTGTAATTACCCATGTAGCCAACTTCCGCTCTTTTAGCCGTGTTATTGAATTTCAGGGCTTCTTCAATAGCAAAGTCATACCTATTAACAGTAATGATGGCATCTTCTCGGTCGTCGCCATCAAGGTTGGCTCGGTATATCTTTAATGAATATTTTTCATTGACAGGTATTGTTAAGCTTGCCTCAACATGTCTTTTTGCTCTTGATTCAAGAGATTCGTTTTCGTCGGTTTCGACTTCATTGGTGACAACTGTATCTGTATTTTCAACTTCGGAGCAGCTGGTAAGGAACAAGATCATTAAGAGTGCGAGCCAATTCTTCATACGACAAAGATAGGTGGATTAGTATTAGACTTCAACGCCAAATTTTATAATTTTAAAACATGAATGTGAGAATAAATGAAGAATGGAAATCATTGTTGAAAGATGAGTTCGAAAAGCCATATTTTCATGAGTTAAGTACCTTTGTCAAAAATGAATATGCTCAAAATCCGGGTAGGATCTTTCCTGCAGGAAATGAGATCTTCAGGGCATTTGATCTTTGTTCGCCTTCAAAAGTGAAGGTTGTCATTCTGGGGCAGGATCCGTACCCGACCAAAGGACATGCTCATGGGCTTTGCTTTTCGGTTAATGATAAAGTGAAACCACTACCAAAGAGTTTGGTTAATATTTTTAAAGAACTTGAGTCTGATCTATCTATTCAAGCGCCAGCAAATGGGGATTTGTCCAATTGGGCTGAACAAGGAGTTTTAATGATCAATACTGTCTTAACTGTTCGGGAAGGATTGCCAGATAGTCATTCAGGCAAAGGTTGGGAAAAGTTTACCGATGCTGCAATTCAACATTTGGCAAATAGCAGGTCAGAATTAGTTTATGTCTTGTGGGGCGCAAAGGCACAAAAAAAGGTAGAATATATTGACACTCATAAGAATCTGATCATTTCGAGTCCACACCCATCACCATTATCTGCACATCGTGGATTTTTTGGATCAAAACCATTTTCACGGATTAACGAATATCTGTTGAAAAAGGGCCAAACACAAATCAATTGGTAGGCTTACGCATGTTTTGTTTAACTATCTTTGCAGGCAATGGAATTAAAGAATGATCTCATTTTAAGAGCTGCAAGGGGTGAAGATATTGATCGCTATCCCGTGTGGCTTATGCGTCAAGCTGGTAGAATCTTACCTGAATACAGAGCTGTAAGATCGAGTTTGTCTGGTTTTAAAGAATTGGTTGAAACTCCGGAAAGGGCCGCTGAAGTTACGATTCAGCCGGTAGATATCCTGGGTGTGGATGCAGCAATTATTTTTTCGGACATCCTTGTAGTTCCTGAAGCAATGGGACTGGAATATCAAATGATCGAGCAAAAAGGACCGTGGTTTGAAAAAACGATCAGGTCCAGAGAGGAATTGAAAATGATTTCTGATTCCTTTGACATAAATGATCGTTTGGGATACGTCCTGGAGGCAATAAAGATCACGAACAAAGAGCTAGACGGGAGAGTTCCTCTAATCGGTTTTGCGGGTGCGCCATGGACGATTCTCTGTTATATGGTCGAAGGAAAAGGATCTAAAACATTCTCCGAATCCAGAAAACTTTTATACACTGATCCTGCTTTGGCACATGAGTTGTTAAGTATGATCACTAAAGTGACAATTCAGTATTTGAAAGCACAGATCAAGGCGGGAGCTCATATGGTTCAGATCTTTGATTCTTGGGCAGGAATTCTGGGAACAGAGCAATACGCTGAATTTGGATTGAAATACATAAGTTTAATTGCTGATGCGATCAACGAGGTTCCGGTGACGATCTTTTCGAAAGGAGCTATAACCTCAATTGGATACATTGGAAAATTAAATTGTAATACTGTCGGACTTGACTGGAACATGGATATTTCAGAGGCAAGAAAAATGTTTGGAGAGAGTAGAACTCTTCAAGGCAATTTGGATCCTTGTGCTTTATATAGTAGCCATAAAGATGTTGAGAATCTGACAATTAAAATGTTGGATACTTTCACGAGTAAGCGACATATTGTAAATTTGGGTCACGGAGTTTATCCAGATGTTGATCCGGAAAAGGTGAAAACGTTCATTAAAACAGTAAAGAATTATGAATTACGTAAGTAAGAATTTTAAGAATGTAGTTTCGATTCTATTCGTAGGATTGTTAACAACAAATTCATTTGCTCAGGGTGAAAACCTTTTGTCAAACGGTGGTTTTGAATCAACTGATGGAAAGGTGAAAAAGCTCGGTGGAATCGAAAGTGCTACGACATGGACATCTCCAACAGGAGTTCGAGCTGACCTTTTTACACCTGGTAAGGTGATCGACATTAGTACTCCAATGAACATCTATGGAAAAGAAGAAGCGAAGGAAGGTTCAAACTATGCAGGAATCGTTGCTTTTTCCTTTGGAGACAAGGTGCCAAGATCATATATCATGGCAAAATTGGATTCGCCTCTAAAGAAGGGAATGAAGTATTGTGTTTCATTTCATGTGTCTTTAGCGGAAGCTTCAAAATATGCAAGTAATAATATTGGAGCGAATCTATCGAAGAAACCTTTTGCTACGGATTCGAAGACTGCTATTATCGATGAAGCGCACGTAAAACACTACAATAACAAGGTGTTTAATGCCACGTACAATTGGGACAAAGTTTGTGGAATATTTGAAGCTGAAGGTGGAGAAAAGTACATCACTATCGGAAATTTTGATCCTAACGACAAAACCAAATATGAGAACAACAAAAAGCCGAATAACAAAGAAATGAAGCTTACTCAGGTGATTTCGGCTTATTACTATATTGATGATATCTCTATTCAGTTGATCGATAACAATGAGCAATGCGATTGTCTGATCACTGAAAATGAGAACAATTATTCTTCAACGATCTATCAGAAAGCGGTTGTATTGAATGATAAAATGACATCTGCTGAGAAGGTGGAAGCTCAAAAAGTATTCTTTGCGTTTGGTAAGACGACATTAACTACTGAAGGAGAAGAGGCACTTGATCTGATCGCAGAAGAAATGAAGGCAAATACTTCTATGAAACTTGAAGTGATGGGGCATAGTGATGCAGAAGAAGATAAGGTAGGTCTTGAGAAGGAGATGTATGCAGATATGGCTTCAAAAAGAGTCAATGCTGTCATGTCTTATTTAATGGATAAAGGAATCGAAGAGGGTAGAATGATCCCATCTTCTCAAGGTAGCAGCGAGCCAAGTGATGAGATAGAAGATAGTGATGATGATGATCTTAAAATGGCCAAGAACAGACGCGTAACATTTAAGGTGAGATAATAAACCTTAATGAGAATATAGAGAAGGAGGCCTAAAGCCTCCTTTTTTTTATATAAGCTTTTTCAAAGTTTCGAATAAACGCTGAGTAGGTAATCCCACAACGTTTGTATATGATCCTTTTATTTCAGATATAAAGTTATACCCAATCCATTCCTGGATGCCGTATGATCCGGCTTTATCAAAAGGTTTGAATTCTCTTATATAATAATCGATCATCTCATCTGGAATTGTCTTGAAATTTACTTCGGTAATTTCACTAAAGGAGATTTGATCTTTTAAGGTAAATACAGCAACACCAGAAACCACATGATGTTTTCGACCTGAAAGTTCTTTGATCATTGCAAATGCCTCTTCATAATCGGAAGGTTTCCCGAGAACCCTATGGTCAAGGATCACGGTGGTGTCAGCGCAGATCAAGATTTCGTTTTCTTCAAGATGTTCTTGTAAATGTGTCGCTTTTTTTAAAGCAACATACTCTGCAACTTCGAAAGGATCAAGATCAATGGGGAAAGATTCATCGATATCAATAGAATAGACGCGAAAATCAAAACCCATGTCGGATAACAACTCTTTCCTACGTGGAGAATTTGATCCTAAAATAATCCTGGAATTCATTAACTATGAACCGTTAGAAATGAGATAACACCGAATAACATTGAAACTTTGATCAATTGATCACTTATTTTTAGCTTATCAGAAAGAAATAAGCTGATGCCTGAAATGGACAGTGTTACTGCTGAAACTGCCAGTGGCAATACCATCGGGATGTTCCAGTTTAAATTGTTCGCCTCATATAGGCATAATAAAATAACAAGGATCATAATGATCGTTGATATAATTTTGGAATTCATCACTCCAATGACCATTGGGAGTGATTTAACGTAGATCAGGCGATCTCCGGACATATCCTGTATATCTTTTATGATCTCTCTTGAAAGGTTTGATAGGGCTGCCAGAAGAGCTACAATGTAGATCAAATTCAGATCTTCTGAGATCAAAAGAGTAATTACGTTCTGATCAGACTGCAGACTTACTGAAAAACAAACATAAAGTAGAGTCAATACAGGAATCATTCCTGTTAAAATGGCTATAATGAGATTTCCGATGAATACTTTTCGTTTGAAATACATGCTATAAAACCATAATAGGTTGATGGAAATCAAATGAATGAAGACAAATATGATCGATTGATAATAAATAGAGAGGTATATCCCTGAAATGAAACCAATCCCATTAAAGCTCCAATGAGAAACAATGGCCCAGCGTCTTTTGATGTGTTTTGTAATGATCAGTTTTTCGGGCTTATTGATCCTATCAGCTTTAACGTCAAAGTAATCATTGATGATATTGCCAGCAGCAGCAATAATAACTGTGGAGCCGATGAGAAGTACTAAATTAAATAGGTTAAAAGTGTAGCCGGAATAATCGCTCAGACCTTTGAGGTGAATAAACGAGGCGATCATTGTAAAAGCAATGATCGCAAGATTAAGAGGTCGTATAAGTCGCAGAAAATGCATTACTTGATGATTCTATATTCTGTGCGACGGTTAGACTGATGTGCTTCTTCTCGTTCTTTTTCAGTTGCCATTTTGTTGATCTCTGCATCTGAAATAACCGGTTTTGTTTCTCCGTATCCTTTGTAAGTCATTCTTGATGCCTCGACACCTTTTAAAACGACATATTCATAAACAGACTTGGCTCTGTCATTCGAAAGTTTTAGGTTCTCTTTATCATCACCTCTTGTGTCTGTATGTCCACCGATTTCAATTTTAACCGTTGGATTTTTAGTCATGAATTCAACAAGCTTGTTTAATTCAACGTAAGATTCGGGTCTCAATGTTGCTTTACTCAAATCAAAGAACACGTTCGCGAGAAGAGTAGGAGTGCCATCCGTAATTGGCACCATAGGCACATCCATATGAACAGCCTCCTGATTTTCGACAACTGTCATATTAAAGTTCTTTGAAAAGAATGTGTAGCCAGGGTAGGAGACATTCAATGCGTATGACTTGTTGATAGGTAAACTCACCATAAATTCACCGGTTAGCTTATCCGCTTCTGAAACTACCACTTCTTTTCCTGTCTCCAGATCGATCAGTTGGAACTTACCCGGGATTGGATTTCTTGTTTTAATGTCATAAACCATTCCTTCAAAGTATAGGGTCTTTGTTGGTCTCAAGTTCTCAGGAAGTGTAAAATAGTAGATATCAAGTCCTCCGTATCCTCCATCTCTGTCAGAGGCAAAAAATGCGATTTCGCCATCGGGAGAAACCATCAAAGAATTTTCGTCAAACTTTGTATTGATAGGGTATCCCAAATTAACAGGTCTGGTCCAGTTTCCTTTTGCGTCCATTCTTGATACATATAGATCGGATCCGCCCATGCCAACATGGCCTTTCGAAGCGAAATAAAGTGTTTTTCCGTCGGGGTGAATCAGAACAGATTCCTCTTCGTAGGGTGTGTTAATGATATCAGGTAATCTTTCCGGAGTATTCCAAGACCCATTGTCTAAAAGTCGCGTTACGTAGATATCGGAATTTTCAGTCTGATTGCGACCTCTGATCCCTCTGATGAAATACATTGTTTTCCCATCCGCAGATAGCGAAGGTTGTGTTTCCCAGTGATACGAATTTACATTACCCGGAATATTCACAGGATCGGTCCATCTCGAGCCTAACTTTTTAGTGTAGAATAGGTCACAACTTCCTTTTCCAAATCTGTTTTCACCATAATTCTCTCCAGTTGCATCCGGACAAGCCACAAACACTAGTGAGCGCCCATCAGCTCCAATGGTTGGCGCACCTTCGTTGTTTACAGTATTTACGTTCATTGGCATTGGAACCGCTGTGCCCCACATGTTTCGGTCATTCAATTGAGAAACGTAGAAATCTTCTTGTTCTTTGATGGGTCCAAATACTCTTTCGTCAGGAATTCTGCGGGTGAATAAGATGGTTTTTCCGTCGACAGTGATCGTTGGAAAGTACTCATTATATTCAGTATTTATCCCCGGACCTATATTTACGGGATCAAATTTTGTCGGATTCTTCAAAGCTTCCAAAGCAAATCTGTTGTTATCCATCAATTTATTCGCTTCAGCGACAAGTTGCATGTTTGCATTTCTGTTTTGGACGAATATTTCAAGGTTCTTGTTGCTCTTCTCATAGTCTCCAACTGCGTTTTGAAGATTTGCAAGATAAAAGTAGGTACTGCCCGTTTGACTGTGATCGGCTTTGATTCTAAGTGCTGATTCAAAATGTTCAATTGCTTCAGGATATCTTCCGAGGATTTCACAGTATTCGCCTGCGAACATATGTGCTTCCCAGAAATTCGGATCTTTCTCAAGCGCTTGATTCATCAAGTCGATTCCAAACTTATAATTGGGCATATTCGTTGCGCGATCGATTGAAGTACCTGGAGCATCTTTACCTTGTTCAAATAACTTGATTGCCTTTTTATTACTTGTTGAATATTTCACCTGACTGATAGAGCACGAAGCTGACAGGAGAATTGAGAAGAATATAAGAAATGACTTCATATTAAGGTATGTTCAAATATTTATGTGTCTGCAATGAAATACGCCATTGCGGGTTGTTCTTGACATAGTCTACGATCATAGGCAAAAATCGTTCCTGTTTGCCCCACTCGGGCTGCAGGAATAACTGACAATTTTCGTTCACTTTTTTAGCGTGTCCCTCAGCCCATTCAAAATCAGACGAATGAGCGATGATCACTTTGAGTTCATTGGCAATATCGTACGAAGATTCAACAGGTTTTTTAAACTTTTTTGGAGAGAAACAATACCAATCGATCTGTCCTTGTAAATGATAACAGCCTGAAGTTTCTACTGCGATCGTAAATCCTTTCTCCCTTAATAACTGAGTTAATACAGAAAGGTTATACATCAGTGGTTCACCGCCAGTTATAACAACAAATCTTGCTGGATAATTACACGCATCTTCAACAATCTTTTCAATACTCAGGATAGGATGTTTATCAGCATCCCAGCTTTCTTTGACGTCACACCAAGCACATCCCACATCACAACCAGCTAATCGAATAAAATAGGCTGCTTTACCAGAATGTGATCCTTCACCTTGTAGGGTGTAAAATGCTTCCATCACTGGAAGTTCTTTATCAGGATCGATCTGCTTAGCGTTCATTCATACAAATGTATAGATTATAAAGGAGAAACTTTATTGAGATCACGGATACGTAGTACGATATTTCCGTCTTCATTCTCATCAAAACTTCTTTCGAATTTCACGTTGTCTAAGAAATCAACTCCTCCATAAGAATGTTTTTGTAGAATGGTCTGACTAAAGGTTTCATCAAAAGTTTCGATCAAAATAATTAACTCAGCATGCCGACTGACAAGATCATCAATTGAAAGATTTAGAAATGGGGAATCGGAATTGATCTTATGAACCAAAGTCCAGGTTAAAGGAAAGAAATTGACCTGGTCTGTCTCAAGATTAACCTCGAAATATTGCTTGTTGAAGCCCTTTTGATTGGAATTCTCATCAATTGTAATGATGGAATTGACCTTGGTATTCAAAAGAACATTGTTTCTGAGGTTTACAATTTTGAACATTACTGCCATTCCGCCATCGAACGGGGTAATGATCACGTTTTTCGAAAAGGCAATTTTTGTTGCAGGCTTTGAAAACCTTCCGTAAAGCAAACCCGTAGCTACAGCGAAATAAACCAGTCCTGTAAATGATTCTATTACAGCAAGTAAATTTTGTCCTGAACTTTTAGGTGATACTGCACCATAACCAACGGTAGTAAATGTTTGCGCTGAAAAATAGAAAGCATTTTCAAAATCGCTTAATTGTTCATTCAGACCATGTAAATAATCTACGCCGATTAATAAATATGCAGCCGCGAATAAAAAGTTAATGGAAAGATAACCACCGAAAAGAAGAAGGGCGAAATAGTACCATTTAATGTCTACAAGGAATTTATAAAAGTCCTGCACACCCTGGAGGCCTCCTTGACGAATAATGTTGTAGGATCCATCGGAATTCATGATCCGTTTTACCGGACGATTAAATTTACTTCCTAAGCCAGGGTCTTTTGCTTTGCGCATACCCAAAAATAAATGAAATAAATGAAGCTTAATTCAACCCAGAATTTTTCCAATTGTTCTTGAGTCTGATATGTTCCTTTTGGAAGATGGATAAATACAGTTGGATTTCCTCTTTATTGCCGATAAGAATTTTTCGATATACTTCTTTGATCTGGTCTAGGATTGGTGACTGCATAAGGATCAGTGACGTACAAGTATCAAATCCATAGCTATTAAAAACTTGAATGATCTTGTTTTTGTCTTCTTGATCTTTTTCTGAAAGAGCTGGCTTGAGTTGCAATTCAGCAAGGAATGGTAATAGTTTAGAGCTGAGATCAATAAAATGACGAACGATAAAGTTCGCTTCATTTATTTCTTTGATCTTTTCAGACTCTAATATTTGTTTTGCCATTTTCACGTCTTTAAAACGAAATAATTATGCCAAAGGTTGGCTTTTCGTTCGAAACTGATACTTTCTTATATTTGCCTAATTCTAAATGAGAAACAATGAATAAAAAACTACTATTTGCTTGCCTGATTATTTCTGGGACCTCTTTTGGACAACAACAGGTCGGAAATGGTGATATGGAGAACTGGGACAATGTTGGTTCGAGTACAGAGGAGCCCACGAATTGGTCTAGTTTTAAAAGCGCATCTGGAGGAATGGCTTGGGCAGGTTCTCAACAGGTTTCAAGATCGACAAGCGTCAGAGCAGGAGCAACCGGAACATACTGTGCAAGAATTTGGTCTAACAGTGTTTTAGGAATTGTTGCAAACGGAAATCTTACCCTTGGTCGTGTGAATATGGGTAACTCCACAGCTACTGATGCTTCGAATTACAATTACTCGCAAACGAGTGATGCAAATTTCTCTGAATCACTAACAAATACCCCTGATTCTTTAGTATTTTGGGTGAAGTACACTGCATCTGCAAGTCAGGAAGCAAGAGTTAGCGCTGTTCTTCATGATGACTACGACTATAAGGATGGTTATAACATTGATGCGGCTTCTGAACCACACAAAGTGGCTGAAATTTCATACAATTTTGCTCCTACGAACGGACAATGGGTTCGGAAGTCAGTTCCTTGGGCTTATGTTGGTCCTGCTGTCAATAACACATATATCCTTGTGACTTTTACTACCAACAAAACACCAGGTGGTGGAGCCGCCAATGATGAAGTTTTGATCGATGATGTTGAGCTTATCTATAACTCTTCAGCTTCTATAGATGAAAACTCGCTAGCGATAACACCTTTGATTAATGAAAATTCATTGTCTTTTAAAGGAGGAGAGGTTTCAGCAGAGTTTTCTATTGTTAATGCTGCTGGACAGGAGATCTTCTCAGGAAACACGTCAGGGGCATATAATATCTCTGGTATGAATGGAATGTATATTATAACTATGCAAAAAGAAGGACTTGTTAAAACCATCAAGGTGATCCTTTAATTTACGCTGTTAATAACCGATTGCTGCCCCCAATAAATTGGGGGCAGTTTTATTTTATATTTGCTCCATGACCAGATGGATAATTGTATTTGTGAGCGTATGGTTAAGTGGCTTAACACATGCTCAGACCGGAAAGATCACAGGAAAAGTCAGAGATGAAAAAGGGGAGGTGATCCTTGGAGCATCTGTGATCTATAAAAAGGATATCACTGTAGGAGCAATTACAGATGAAAAGGGAAATTATCTTTTGGAAGTGCCGGTTGGTCCGTGTCAGATCATTTGTCGTTCTACGGGATTGATTACCGATACGTTAATGACGACCGTTTTTGAAGGTCAGACCACGACGCTTGATTTCGTTCTTCGGACGTATGTACTGGAATTTCAGGACGTAGAAGTTAAAGTTGGAAAATTTGATAAGCCTTTCGAGGATCAGACTGTTTCAATGGAGATCATTAAACCAGCGATGATCGAAAACAAAAATACACGAAGTATTGAGTCTGCGCTTGATCAGACGCCGGGTCTTAATATTCTCGATGGAGAACCTCAAATTCGTGGGGGGAGTGGATTTACGTTTGGAGTAGGTTCAAAAGTTGCTGTAATAGTGGATGATATGCCGATGCTTTCTGGAGATGCTGGAAGGCCAGAATGGGGGTTCATTCCTGTAGAAAACATTGCCCAAGTGGAAGTGATTAAAGGCGCGGCTTCAGTGTTGTCAGGAAGTTCTGCGCTTTCAGGTTCTGTTCATATCCGTACCGCTTATCCAAAAGCTAAGCCAATGACCAAGATCAATGTGTATTCAGGTGGATATTCAAATCCTTCTACAGAGGAGACTTCATGGTGGTCAACTTATCCTGGAATTCACGGGTTGAATTTTCTTCATACAAGAATGATCAAGAATCTGGATCTTGTAGTAGGAGGAAATCTGAACTATGATCATGGATATATTGGTCCTCCAATTCAAGATCCGTTCGTCGCAAGCGTACTCCCAGATACTGTTTCCAATTTTACTGAGCAACAATTGGCATCTTACAGAGGTCGAGTAAATTTTAACTTACGTTACAGATCAAAGAAGATCAAAGGATTGAACTATGGCTTAAATGGAAACTTTATGGCTGCCCATAGCACAATGCCATTGGCTTGGCTGGATGATTCAACTGGTTTGTACCGAGCTTATCCGGGAGCAATTTTCCTACAGGATCAGATCATATTCAATATTGACCCTTATGTGAATTTCTTTACATCAACAGATGGAAAGCACAGCTTTAGATCAAGAATTCTCCATGTAGAGAATAATATGACAGCTAATCAAAGCAATCAATCCACGACATATTACGGAGATTACCTTTTTCAGAAAAGCTATCCTCAATTGAAGGGCTTGGATTTCATCGGAGGAATTACAGGTACGTATACTGACTCATATGCGAATATTTATGAAGGTTCAGGGTCACCGAATAATCACATGATGAATGTTTCTGCATATACTCAGGTTGAAAATAAATACAATAAAACGTTGAATATTTCACTTGGAGGAAGGCTAGAGTATTTTGCATTGAATGACACGATTACTGCGCTGAAGCCAATTTTCAGAGCGGGGACTAGTCTTAAGATCTATCAGGAAACCTATTTGAGGGCCAGCTATGGTCAAGGATTCAGATTCCCAACGATCACAGAACGATTCATTAAAACAGGGGTTGGGAATTTTGGTGTTTTCCCAAATCCTGATTTGAAACCTGAAAGCAGCTGGAATGCTGAAGTAGGGATCAAACAAGGTTTGAAATTTGGGAAGATCATGGGGTACTTTGATTTAGCTGGTTTCTGGCAGGAATATCAAAATACGATTGAATACATGTTTGGTGTGTGGCATCCGATTACATCTCTTGAAACAATGTCATCAAGTGCAGGATTTAAGTTTTTGAATACCGGTGAATCAAGGGTTTTGGGAATTGATGCTTCATTTAGTGGGGTTGCCAAGCTTGGTAAAAAAGCTGAGATGACATTTATGACTGGGTATAACTACATCGTGCCGAAGACCCTTACTCCAGATTTTGTTTATGCGACCGATTCCCTGAATAGAGTGTTCACGTACAACACAACATCACTTGATGGATCTAAGCAAATCCTTAAATATCGATTTCTGCATAATGTAAAAGCAGATTTTGAAGTGATGATCAAGAAAAAGATAGGTATTGGTCTGAGCGCTAAGTATTTTAGTAAGATTGTTAATATGGATGCGATCATAAAAGATTTTGAAGAATTCACTGTGAGTAATGATTATCTGCAGGATCTCCGTTACATGGATTATTTCAATGCGCACCGTTTCGGAAACTGGATCTTTGATGCACGATTATCTTATCAGTTCACAGATAAACATAAGTTAGCCTTGATTGGATCTAATATCTTTAATAGGAGTTATTCGCTTCGACCTTTAAAGATCGAGTCTCCAAGAACGATTATGGTTCAGTATACGTTCAAGTTTGATAAGAATTGATCCGTGATAATAAAATTGTGACTATTTTTGCATCGGTTAATGGTGCCGTTGAGGATCAAAAAGGAATCCGGTGAAAATCCGGAACTGTATCTGCAGCTGTAATCACTGTTAAAACCTCTTAGATTACCACTGTCTTCGGATGGGAAGGTTAGAGGTGTTGGTGAAAGTCAGAATACTTGCCATTTTCCAGGAGATATGACTTCAGAATAAAGTCGGATCCATTGACGTAAAAGCGTTGATATTCCTTCTTTTTTCGTCGTCGGGTTTTTTATTTATCAATTCATTTTAAAAACTGTACGAATGAAAAAAATTCTACTTTCCCTGTTTACAGGATTCTCTGCACTCGTGTTTGGGCAGAATTACGTTAATCAAGTGATCATTGTCAACGAAGGTTATTACGACTATATGTCGTCGCAGATCGTTGAGCCGGTAACTGTTGCTGTTTATGATCCAGCTACACAAGTTTATCAAGTAGTGAACACATTAGTTTCAGAGCGTTTTGCATCTGATGCAATTGTGGTAGGTAATGAATATTATGTAGCAGCCGATCAAACGATCTATAAATTCGACTTGGATTCTCATCAGGAATTAGCATCCGTATCATGTCCGGGAGTTCGTAACATCGCACATACTGATGGTAAGATCATTGCGACAAGAGGAGAGTATATGATTGCGTTTACTTCTTATTTGCATGTTTACAATGCTGCTGACCTTACTTTGGTGCAGGAGTTTACGACTGCAAATGGTCCTCAGTTCCCTTCACAGAATCTTGTTGTTGACGGTACCAATGTATATGTTGCTGTGAACAATGGTTTTGATTGGGGAAATGAAGTGGGATTAATCGGTAAGCTTGATCTTTCTACCATGACTTATGGTAATGAGATCGATCTTGGAGTGGATGGAAAGAATCCGGACAATATGATGATCAAGGATGGTTTTATTTACACAGTGAATAACAAAGATTGGTCGGGCGCTTCGATTTCAAAGGTTTCATTCGATGGGTCAACGAATTCTACGATAAATCTTGCTTCTGCAAGTACAGGATGTGGAACCTCTTCTTTGAGAGATGATAAGATCATTTATCAGATCTCTATGGAAAGTGTATTGAATGAATTTAATGTGGCTGGGATGAATGTAGTGGGTCCCGTAGCTGGATTTGACCTGAACTATTATGAGCTTGCACAAGATCCAGTTAGTGGAAATCTTTATACATCCGTTACTGATTTCTTCTCGTATGGAACTATTTATGTCTATGACGCATCGAACAATGTTGTCACTAATTTTGCAGCGGGTGTTTCTCCGGGAACCATAGTTTTTGATGTACGGTCATCAGCAGGTATTGAGGCGTTTACAAATGAAGTGTCTGTTTATCCTAATCCATTTGAAGATCGTTTAATGATCAATGGCGTGAACGGAGTTTATTATGTTACGACAATTGCTGGTTCGATCGTTGCGAATGGGAATTTATCAGGGGAGGATCAAATTGATCTTTCTTTGCTTAACGCTGGTCAATATTTGCTTAATATTCAAGTCGAAGATGGCAGAGTGATCACGAAAAAAATCAATAAAAATTAATATTTTAAGTCCCGAGAATTCGGGACTTTTTTTTGAATTGTATGGCGCAATTTTTATCTGAAGAATACTGGGAAGGAAGGTATAAGGATCAGCAGACAGGATGGGATATTGGAGAGGTGTCAAGACCAATAAAAGAATACATTGATCAACTGGAAAACAAGGAACTGAGAATTCTGATACCTGGTTGCGGTAATGGATATGAAGGTGAGTATTTATTTTTGAAAGATTTTCATAATGTTACGCTTCTGGATTTTGCGGAACCACCTCTAAAGAATTTCAAAGACAGGAATCCTGATTTTCCGAATGATCATCTTATATTGGGAGATTTTTTCAAACATGAAGGAGAATATGATCTTGTTCTTGAGCAGACTTTATTTTGTGCTATTGATCCATCTAAAAGGGCT
>Ga0102824_1000015_pt1 | contig 67361 bp, 50 predicted proteins | sample ColrivemetaGS753_FD_78460 | JGI IMG/M metagenome (GOLD analysis project Ga0102824, IMG submission 78460) | Estuarine microbial communities from the Columbia River estuary - Ebb tide non-ETM metaG S.753 | ecosystem: Environmental > Aquatic > Marine > Intertidal zone > Estuary | place: USA... | reverse complement strand
GTTCGTCCTGTGCCCATCTGATGATCGTGTCAGTTTGCTCAGGTGTGAAATAATCAAAGAAGCTACCTTCAGAAAGTGTGATGTATTTCATTGCTTCCAGTTGGTTGGGTAATCCAGGAAGCTCCATGACGAGCACGTCCGATTTTTTAAAGAGCTTTTCGAGTTTATCAGGGAAAATGAAATTTTCCTTCTCGATCAGATGCATCGTTCCAAATAGGTACGAACCCTTCTTGATCCCATTACCTTCTATTTTCCATAATAGTGAACTCTTTTCCATTGGGAAAGGGCCCGTCTCTTGTGAAATAGAGACAAAATAACTAGACGTAATTAGAAGTACTGCAATAAGATTTTTCATATTCAAATCCTGATTTCTGCCAGATAATGGTCTTCAGCTTCTTCGATCCTTTCAGCTTTTAAACCAGCCTTTTTAGCTGCTTCAAATAGGCTTTCAAAATCAACGTATAGCCAGTTGAACCAAGCGCTTTTGTCTTTTTTATATTTCATCTGGAACCTAAAATTTCCATAGTATTCGGTATTCAGATCCACCCACATATATCCTTCATCATCCATGTATAAGTATTTGATGTCTGAAGAGTCACAAATGATTTTTCCGCCAGGATTCAATAATGATGCCGCATGTTTTAGAAAAGACGACAAGTTGGATAATTTACCAGCTATTCCTATACCGTTCATTAACATTAGGATGGTGTCAAACTTTTCATGCTTCAAGTTTTCAAAAGAGATCATTCTCGCATCAATACCTTTGGAACGCATGTGACTTACTGCACCTTCAGATACATCAATGGCAACGATATCATGACCATTTTCCATCAATTCAAGTGCATGTACTCCGGCTCCAGCGCCTACGTCAAGCACTCTTCCTGTACATTTTTCAAGCGCTATTTTTTCGATCTCAGGCATCTCGTCGTATGATCTGAAAAGGACCTCGACTGGGATAATGTCATCTTCACAAATATCGGAGCTGACAATAATGTCGGCTGGTTTTCTTTTGACAGCATATTCAAGAATAGCTGCGCCGATCGGATCTCCTGCAATAAATTTATTCATTAGTAATCGTATTCATCAAAACCTGAAAAATCATCTTCCGAATAACCATCTTCAAAGTCATCCATTCCGAATTCATCTTCATCATCCTCTCCTTCAAAATCATCACCAATGAAAGCTTCATTACTTGCTTGCTTTGAATCTTCAGGTGGAGCCATTCCAACTGCAAGGATCACCTCCGGATTTTCTGGCCCTTCTTTTTCATAGCCGATCAATTCGATCAGGAAGATCCACATTCTCATGAAATCATAAACAAGAATGAACTTCTGATCAGGTTCTTCCAGAAAATCCTTGATGATGGCATCTTTCATGGTGTTTGGCGTGCCATCAACATCGTCATCACCATATGACATGTCCATCAAATTGATTTCATGTCCTTTGTCCCATTCGTCATTTGAGACATAAAAACTTGCCATTTCTTCTCCCTGAAAACGGAACGCATTAATTATCGCAGTATAGAATGATTCGAAGTTGTCCGAATCGTTAATAAGGATGTCTCTGAAAACCTCTTCATTCCTGTCAGAATCCAATAATACTCTGAATTTTAGGCCAGCCATAATGGTTATATTTGTGTAAATGTAAAAATATAATTAATCCCTGAAAACTGGTTCTTCAACAACAGTCAACCCCAATTCTTTTCCAATGGTCAACATAAAGTGAGTTGCTGCTATTTCTTCGTTCGGGATCTCTCCTTCCAAGATCGCCTCTTTAATTCTTGCTTTTATAATACCGATTTCATTACAAGGTTGTAATCCGAAGGTCTTCATGATCATTTCACCTCCAACCGGCGGCTGGAAATTTCGGATCCTGTCTTTCTCTTCAACAGCTTTTAATTTTTCGGTGACGATCTCAAAGTTCTTCTTATATCGTTTTACCTTGAACTCATTTTTTGAAGTGATATCGGCATTACAAAGTTTCATCAGGTCATCAATGTCATCACCCGCTTCACTCAGTAATCTTCGCACAGCTGAATCCGTCACAGATCCCTTTACCAGGGCAATCGGTCGTAAATGAAGTCGAACTAGTTTCTGAACGTACTTCATTTTGTGATCCAATGGTAACTTGAGACGTTTGAAAATCCTAGGAACCCACTTGGCGCCTAATTCTTCATGGCCATGAAAAGTCCAACCTGCTTCCTGATCAAATCTTTTGGTAGGCGGTTTTGCAATATCATGCATGATCGCTGACCATCTCAACCAAAGATCATCCGTGTTTTCACAAAGATTATCCAACACTTCAAGTGTATGATAGAAATTGTCCTTGTGTGATTTCCCATTGATCGTCTCAATTCCCTGTAGGTCGCACATCTCTGGGAAAAATTCATGCAATAATTTTGTATTGTACAAAAGCTCAAAGCCTCTGGATGGTTTATCGCACAATATGATCTTATTCACCTCATCAATGATCCTTTCTTTTGAAATGATCTCGAGACGATGTGCATTATTGAAAATCGATTTCAAGCTTTCGCTTTCGATGGTAAATCCTAGTTGAGAAGCAAAGCGAATTGCACGCAACATCCTCAACGGATCATCCGAGTAAGTGATGTCGGGATCAAGGGGGGTACGAATAATCCCTTTTTCGAGATCTTGAATTCCGCCAAATGGATCGATCAATTCTCCGAAATTCTTCTTATTGAGACTTAATGCCAGTGCATTGATCGTAAAATCTCGTCTGTTCTGATCATCCTGGAGGGTTCCATTTTCTACGATCGGCTTTCTTGATTCTGAGCGATAGGATTCTTTCCTTGCACCAACAAATTCGACGTCAAGATCCTTGTAAAGAAAATGTGCAGTCCCAAAATTTTTAAATAGGGATACTTTCTTCACCCGTAAGATCCTACCACATTCTTCGGCGAGATCCATTCCATTTCCAACAACGACGATGTCAATGTCTTTGGTGGGTCTATCCAGGATCATGTCACGAACAAATCCGCCAATTACATATGCTTCCAGATCCCTTTCGGTGACTACCTGAGAAACAACCTTGAAGACAGGATGAGTTAAACGATTTGCGAAATTTTGTGACATGCGCGGCAAAGATACAATCTAAGGTCCAAATAAAAGGTCTAGCTGCGTATGATCTTGACAGATCCGTCCTTTTCAATCTTTATGATCTGTGATGGAGTTGTCATTTTCTCTTTCAGTCGTTCTTCGACAATAGCATCTACCTTTAGTTTGATCGAATCGGAGATATCTTTAAAACAAGATGGGGATGGGGTGCCTGAAACATTGGCCGAAGTGCTTACAATCGGTTTTCTGATAGACCGGATCAATTTAAGGCAAATAGGATCCTTTGTGATCCTGATACCAACAGATCCGTCAGCAGCGAGTACAGAAGGAGCCAAACCTTCCGCATCCGGATAAATGATCGTCAAAGGCCTGGTTGCAAAATCCGCCAGGTCATAGCATACCTGATGAAAATCTGGGATGTATTTTTCGATCATCGGGAAATCGTCTACTAAGAGGATAAATGACTTTTCATCCGGACGTTCTTTGATCTTTAATATTTCCTGACAGGCATCCTCGTTGGTGGCATCACAACCTATTCCCCAGATGGTGTCTGTAGGATAAAGGATCGTTCCCCCATTTCGTAAGGCAGCAATTGATTTTTCCAGATTCATTCGTTCGATAATAGGTCAGGTCTTCTATCCTTTGTGCGTTGAAGTGCCTGTTCTTCTCTCCACTTTTCAACAAGCGCTGGATTACCAGATAAAAGTACTTCAGGTACTCGCCAGCCATTGTATTCTTCGGGTCTGGTGTACACTGGTGGAGAAAGCAGATTATCCTGGAAACTATCTGTTAATGCAGAAGTTTCATCATTCAGAACTCCAGGTATCAGACGTACGATCGAATCGACCAGCACTGCAGCGGCAAGTTCACCACCGGAAAGCACATAAGAACCGATCGAGATCTCTTTTGTGATGTAATGTTCTCTTATTCGTTCATCAACACCTTTGTAATGTCCACAAAGAATGATGATGTTTCCTCCAAGCGATAATTGATTCGCCATAGATTGATCCAGGACTTCACCGTCAGGCGTCATATAGATGATCTCAGAATAGGCTCGTTCAGCTTTCAATTTATCGATCACTCTGACGATTGGCTCAATGCACATGACCATTCCAGCCCCACCTCCATATTGATAATCATCTACTTGCTTCTGTTTTTGCAGGGAATAGTCACGAATATTGTGAACATGGATCTCCGTAAGACCTTTGTCCTGGGCCCTTTTTAATATAGAGTGCGAAAAAGGACCTTCGAGTAATTGAGGTACGACTGTAAGTATATCAATACGCATGGCACAAAAGTAATTCAAATCATACTTACCATAAAGGTTAAATCGCTTGATTTAGAACTTTATTTCTATTTTCGGTAGATGACAATGAATAACTTGTTTTTAAGCTTTGCGTTGGTCCTTTTCGTTCAGATTGGACAGTCAATGGCCCAATGGAACAAAAATAGCACTCCTACTTATCCAGAATTAATTGCTCACCTGGAGAAGTTAGATGACCTGCATAAAGAGATCGAGTTATACAGTATGGGTCCATCTGACTTTGGCTTACCTATCTATGTGTGCATTGTCAATGGGAAAGGTGATTCTTTGTCCACTATGTTAAAGGCCCGATCAGAAACAACAATCCTTATCAACAATGGAATTCACCCTGGAGAACCTGACGGAATCAATGCCTGTCTGATCTGGTTGGATGAATGGATCAAACGAGGAAAAAAGACAGAAGGATTACCCGTAATTGCATTCATTCCGGCATATAATGTGGGTGGGATGATGAATCGTTCATCAAGTAGCCGGGCAAATCAGGAAGGACCAGAAGAATACGGGTTTAGAGGAAATGCTCAAAACCTTGACCTCAACCGGGATTTCATAAAAATGGATTCAAAAAACGCCTTTACTTTTTCGAAGATCTTTCATGCGCTTGACCCTGATGTGTTTGTGGATACGCATGTTTCGAATGGGGCGGACTACCAGTATACCCTGACTTTGATATCATCTGTCAAAGAAAGAATTGCGCCTTCCATTTCAGAGCTGACCTATGATATTTTACTTCCACATTTGTGTGATGAACTAGGTAAGAAAAAAACGGATCTGTTTCCCTATGTCAATCTGAAAGGTGAAACTCCTGATACTGGCTTAGAGGCATTCAATGATTTACCTAGATATGCAATGGGCTATGCAGCCTTGTTCCATTCCATTTCATTCACGGTTGAAACTCATATGCTTAAACCTTTTCCGGAAAGAGTGACAGCTACACTCCAGTTTCTGGATGAATTGATACAATGGACGGGATTGAATAGATCTTTGGTCGAAGATCGAAGACAGAAGGCAATAGCACATTTTGGTAAAAGCGACTACTTCAAATTTGATTACCAATTAACAGAGAAAAAAGATTCAGTTTTGTTCAAGGGTTTCGAGCATTCGTATCCAATTAGTGAGGTTACCGGATTGAAACGTTTAAAATACGATCGGAATAAACCTTACAAAAAGTACATCCTTTATTTCAATGAATATAGATCCAATGATTCAGTGAAGATTCCGGAATTCTTCGTCGTAGGTGCTCAATGTGAAGATGTCATAAATCGCTTATCGTTTAATGGGATCAACTATCGACGGGTTGGTACGGATACCACACTGTCATTGACAACGAATAGAGTCTTATCGTTTGATAGTCCGCAAAAACCGTATGAAGGACATTATGCTCATTCGAAAATTGATATTGAAAGAGAGAATGTAGAGATTGACTTGAAAAAAGGAGATTTGATCATCTCAACAGATCAAAAGAACCGTTGGTTCTTAATGCATGTCCTTGTTCCCGAAGCTGAGGACAGCTATTTTACTTGGAATTTCTTTGATAGCTACGTGCAGCAAAAGGAGTATTTCTCTTCATATGTATTTGAAGATAAAGCAAAAGAAATTCTGGAGAATGATACAACATTGAAAAGTACTTTCGAAGAGCGTAAAAAGTTGGATCAAAAGTTTAATGCTTCCTCTTGGGAGCAATTGTATTTTATCTATCAACATAGCGAATACTTTGAGCCATCGTGGCATTTGCTTCCTGTTTTTGAACTCCATTAGCATGAATGAAATAGTTCCTTCCTTAGCCTACTTGTATTTTTCGATCATGAAATCGGATAATTCGATCCATGAGGATGAAAGAAAAATGTTGCATGAAATTCTGGATACCAATTGGAAAAAGATTTCTCAGAAAGGCGATCCTTTTGGCGCAATGGGAATGGAACTTATTGAAAGTATGGTTATGGACCTTGACGAAGGAGAAGTCAAACCACAGGAAGCATTCGACTATTTTCGATCTGTTTTTTTTAAAAGGAAGGCTGAGTTCGATTCAAATCTTAGGGCCTTTATTCTGGAATCTTCTATTCAATTGGCAGGATCATTCAATCGTATGAATAAACATGAGCTAGTGTCGCTCTCAAAATTGGAAATCCTTTTAAAAGATTGATCCAAACTTATTTGGCTTTCATAGAGTAACTTGAATTAGTGCTAAAACGATTTTGTTGCTTTGCCTTCAAACCATATCTTTGGGGAAAATGACTCAATGAAACAATCTTATTCACTTTTACTTTTTGGACTAATCTTTACATTTCAGTCCATTGCTCAGGATACAACCTGGGTTCAAACCTTCACCTTTGATTCAATTACAGCAAGACGTGGAAACTTTGAATTTCCTGCTGAATTAAATGACAAACGATTTGAGAAAGTCTTGATGTACTATAAGCTAAAGTGTAGTCCTTTGACAACCTGGGATTCTTACAATTGTGGAGAATGGGATTACCTGACTTACACCAGAGTTTTTGATCATACAGGTCAGATGGATTCTGTAAGGAGAGACAGTGTCAAGTATCTTGCGAATTATTCCTCTCCTGCGGTGTATGAATTCAATCCTTCAGGCTATACCAACAGTGATACTTACACCTCAATGCAGTCGAAAATGTCTGGGCTTTCTGCCACTTATTCGAGCATATCAGGGACAATGAATGGAGTTAGTGATGCTCCTTTTGCTACATCTAATAAAGGCTCCAGAATGCAGTTTGTTATTTCCGCGACTGAATTATTGGCAGGTGGCATAACTCCTGGAGAGTTGAAGTCTTTAACGTTGGATATAGCGACAATAGTTGGAAACGGAGAGATCATTAATCCAATGATCAATATAAAATCTACTACCTTAACCGATCTTTTTTCTTTTGAAGCAACAGGATTCACCAACGTATACAATTGGAACAGAAGTGCTCTGAATACTAATGCTTTGATTGCAGGTACGAACGAATTTATTTTTCATCAGCCATTCAATTGGAACGGAACAGATAATTTGATCATTGAGTTAACGTTTGATCGACCGAATGAAAATGGAACTCAGATTGGTTTCAATATGGTCGATGCCTCTGGAAATGGTTTGTCGTATCCTTCAAAAAACGGTTCGATGAAGTTTGATGGAACGGATCAGGCATTACTTCAGCTTTCTGATTTTGATCTTGGAGACGAATTCACGATCTGTATGTGGGTAAAAGGTAATGGAAGTACTTCTACAAATACTTCAATTCTCGAGGCATATGATACCTTAAATAGACGAGTGATCAACGTTCACTTGCCATGGAGCAATAACCGAATGTACTTCGATGCTGGCGAAGGTTCGGGTTATGATCGAATTGATATTGATATGAACGCTGGTGATATTGATAATAACTGGGTTCACTGGGCATTTGTGAAGGATGCCGTGAATGGTGAAATGTTCATTTACAGGAATGGAGTTCAGTTTCATTATGGGAATGGTAAAAATTTGTCCGTTGGATATATCCATCGAATGGTTCTTGGACAAAACTGGAATGGAGCATACAAATGGAAAGGAAATATTGATGATTTCCAACTTTTTGACGTTGCTTTGGATGCGACAGCAATTGCAAACAATTACATGACTAAGGGAGATATTAATCACCCATTTTATTCGAATCTGCTTGTAAGTTATGATTTTGATGACGATGAATATGCACAAGATCGATCCGCGAATAATTACATGTTGATGCCATCTGATTATGGGATGTTTGATTTTTCTCAATATCCTCAGGCTGGAATTCAGAATGTTGCGGTTAGACCACTTGTAGAATTTGGTCAGTCACTTTCACCAGCAACTTTTGAGGGGGTATTTGCAACGGAATATGCTAAACTGAAAGAGCCTCAGGTTGTATTTGAATTTGCGCAGGTTGCGAATCACTTTGAGATCGTCAATGCTTTCCTTGGGTTACCATCCGGAAATGAAGTGGTATATGATGAAAACATGAACGTTGTGAGTTCAACACCATTCACTGGGGCATGGACAATTAACAACGAACAGGTGACGTATTATGAGGCGCCATTTGAGATCATCCATGATGTTGAGATTGCCAGATATATAACGCCTTATGGAATTCAATTTGATCTTGGGCCACAAGGGTTTGCTTGGATCTATGATGTAACAGATTATCAGCACTATCTGAAGAATACAGTAGATCTTGCCGCTCATAATACACAGGAATTGATCGATCTAAAGTTTGCATTCATTGAGGGTATTCCCCCAAGAGATGTGCATAAAAGAGAACCTGTATGGGCTGATTTCAGAAGTTACAACTTCGCGAATCTGGCGAATGACGTGGATCTTCAAAGTACTTCTGTTGAATTGTCCGACACTTCTGATATGTTCAAGATCAAAACAAGATTATCCGGACACGGACAAGTTGGAAATGGAGCTTGTTGCGAATGGGTACCAAATAATCATCAGATCAAATTGGATGGGGTTTCGAGATTTAACTGGAACATTTGGCAGACAACAGAATGTGGTGATAACCCGAATATTAGTCAGGGAGGAACATGGCCATATGCCAGAGAAGGTTGGTGTCCGGGAGACATGGTCAGAGAGAATGATTTTGACATGACACCTTATGTGAATCCTGGAACTACAGTTGATATTGATTATGCGATCAATCAGGTACCTGTTAGTGACCCGGGTCAGGCAGGAGGAAATTATATCATGGCTTTTGACCTTATTTCCTATGGGGCTCCGAATCACCAGAATGATGCAGCCATCATTGATGTTTTGAACCCAAACAATTATGAGTACTTCAGTAAGTGGAATCCTACATGTTCCAATCCAAGAATTGTACTTCAGAACGCAGGAGAACAACCACTTACAAGCTGTATCATTCGTTGTTGGATCACTTATGGAGACTGGATCGAATACCAATGGACAGGTAACCTTGGTTTCCTTGAAAAAGAGATCGTTGAGATTCCGGTAGATGATATCACCTGGTGGCAGGACTATGAAGGGTTGATGACTTTTACCGCTCAAGTATATGCTGTAGAAGGTACTCAGGACCTTGACGAGTATCCAAACAATAATGTTAAATCTGTTAAGTTTTCTGCTCCTGAAGTGATCAATGGGCCTTTCTTTGTTTGGTTTACCACGAATAACAGGGCTAATGAAAACCAATGGAGATTGCAGGATTCAGATGGTAATGTAATCTTCGAAAGAACTTCTTTGTTGAACAGTACTCAGTACAAAGACACGTTCGATCTGGTACCTGGATGTTACAGTATCATTATAGAAGATTCTGACCATGATGGAATATCGTTCTGGGCATCTGCTCAATATGAAGGAGAAACAGGTGGATCGTTCAGAGTTCGATTGGTTGGTGGATCGTATGCTGAGATCTTCCCAGGAGATTTTGGACATTATCACCGTTATGATTTCTCTGTAGGTTTTGGGGTTGGACTTGATGAAGAAGATCTTGATCATAAGATCGCAGTTATTCCAAATCCAAATAACGGACAATGTACAATTGAACTAAGTGGAAGCGTGAGTAATGACGCTCAATTGGAGATTCTCGATCTGTCAGGAAGAAAGATCTACGGAGAAAAAATGATCTCGACAAGTAACTTCGCAGAGTCACACCTTGATCTTAGCTGGATTCCTTCTGGAAATTATATCGTTAAGATCATTACTGGAGAGAGGGTATATACTGAAAAGATGATCAAACAATAATTGGTCTATAAATAGCACTAAGGGCGTCAGAATGGCGCCCTTTTTTGTTAAACAAATGTTATGAATTTCAAATATTATTCTCAGTAATAGGATAATGTTTATCTTGATTGGTAATCAAATTATTTTATGTCACAACCCATACAAAACATCCAATTGGATTACCTCACAATGGAGGATTACAAAGAATTAAAACAAGTAATGATCAGTGCTTACCAGTCCATGCCTGATGCCTATTGGAAAGAACATCATGTTCAGGCATTGATCGATAAGTTTCCGGAAGGTCAGGTTGTGATTAAAATTGATGGTAAGATCGCTGGTTCTGCGTTGACGATCATAGTGAAAGATGAAGATGTTGAGGATCAGCATACCTACAAGGAAATAACAGGGAATTACTCGTTTAGTACCCACTCGAATAAAGGAGATCTTTTATATGGGGTTGATGTTTTCATCAAACCCGAATTCAGAGGATTACGATTAGGAAGAAGACTCTACGATTACCGTAAGGACTTGTGTGAAAAACTGAATTTGAAGGGGATTATTTTTGGAGGTAGAATTCCCAATTACCACAAGTATGCTGCTGAGCTTTCTCCAAAACAATATCTGGACAAAGTGAAATCAAAGGAGATTCACGATCCCGTTCTTGATTTCCAGTTATCGAATGATTTTCACCCGGTAAGAATCCTCAAAGGATATTTAGAAGGAGACGATGCGAGTAATGAATTTGCAGTAATGCTTCGATGGGATAATATTTTCTATGAAATACCGGATGACAAGGCCAGGGTGTTGAAAAGAGTTGTTCGTATAGGTGCTGTCCAGTGGCAGATGAGACCGTATAATGATCTTGAAAGTATGTTGCTTCAGATCGAGTATTTCGTAGATGCCTTGAGTGGTTATCGTTGTGATTTTGCTTTGTTTCCTGAGTTCTTCAACGCTCCTTTGATGGCTGAATTCAACCATTTGAAAGAAGTCGATGCAATTCGTAAGCTTGCGGAGTACACCCCTAAGATCGTGAATGCGATGGCTAAACTTTCAATATCATATAACATCAATATTATTGGAGGCAGTATGCCTGAAGTAATTGATGGCGATCTTTATAATGTAGGTTATCTCTTTAAAAGAGATGGAGGAGTCGACCGCTACGAAAAAATTCATGTTACTCCGGATGAAGCCAAAGTATGGGCTTTAAAGGGAGGTAGCACAATAAGAACGTTCGATACCGATTGTGGTAAAATTGGAATTTTGATCTGTTACGATGTGGAATTCCCAGAATTATCACGTCTATTGGCAGATGATGGTATGGATATACTTTTTGTTCCTTTCTTGACGGATACTCAAAATGGATACTCCCGCGTGAGACACTGTGCACAAGCACGAGCAATCGAAAATGAATGTTATGTTGCAATAGCCGGAAGTGTAGGGAATTTACCTAATGTGCATAATATGGACATGCAATACGCTCAATCGGTTGTATTTACACCTTGTGATTTCCAGTTCCCATCAAATGGGGTAAAGGCTGAGGCAACACCTAATACAGAAATGATCTTGGTTGCGGATGTAGACATCGATTTGCTGCGAGAACTACATAGCTTGGGGAGTGTAAGAAATCTAAAAGACAGAAGGCTAGATGTTTTTTCGCTCACCAAAAAATGATCAGCGAAAATATCGTTTTAATCGTAGTATAGGTCCTTCAAAGTAGTTCATACTTAGCGAAGCAATGATCCACGTGCTAGTGATCACAATTATCGCATGAATTATAAACTGATAAATGCTTCCTGTCCCATCTGAAATATTTAACCATTGAAGACTATAATGGATGAAAATGCAATGGAACATATAAATGCCGTATGTTATTTTTCCACCTTTAGAGAAATAAGGAATATGATCTGCTTTGAAGAAGGATCTTTCTGAGTAGACCTGTTCAAGGACAATGAACAAAAAGAAAGATCCGGTTAGCAGTTTTTCTATAGATCTTAACTCGCTGGTAAATAATCTGGAGGATCCTAGAATTATTAAAATTCCCAAAAGATATATGAGGATGATGACCGATCTGGGGATCTTTTGAATGAATTCCTTAAGTTGGAGATGTATGACAGCCCAGGCACCAAGCCCTCCAATACAGAGGTCTGAGATATTTGCCAAGCTGTGATAATACATGACTCTCTCGTCCTCAGCGTTGAAAAATCGGAAAATTACTGAGGAAAGAATTAGAACAAGGAAGATAAAAGGCCATCCATTGGCTTTTCTCAATGGTTTAAGTAAAACCATCAGCAAGATCATGGAGATGTAAAATTGCTCCTCGATACTCACGGACCATGTGATTGTAAGAAAATTTAAAGGATCATTTATTCCGTTCCAGATCTCGTCAAGATTGGAAAGAAAGAAACTGTAGTTTAAAATGGAATGGTCCGTAGCAATACCACCAGGAAGCATTGGGAAAATTATAAAGCCGAAAATGACGATTAAACAATAAAGCGGCCAGATCCTGAGTATCCTTCGTAGCAAGAAATTCAGAGGTTTGATTTCTCCAGTTCTCTGGTGTTCAGTGAACAAAAGATAAAAGATCAGAAATCCACTGAGCACAAAGAATAATCCTACACCATGATGTCCTTTGGATCCAAGAAAATAGATCGCTTTAAACGCATTATTCTCTGTAAATGCACTCCAAGACTCTTTACCTAAAGTGAAAATATGAAAGATCAGTACCCCAAGCGCTCCTATAAATCGAAGTCCATCAAGATTGGGGAGATGTATTTCTTTTGAGTTCATTTTTGACTTGGATAAAACTAAGAAAACATTAAAGATTGTCAGACGTTGATTCCTTTTTCATGACTACATTTGTCAAAAATTCAGAACTATGACTTTTGATATAGCTATTGTTGGTGGTGGGATCGTAGGTGCAGCTACGTTCTATAAGCTTCAAAAAAGAAATCCAGATAAGAAGATCATTCTGATCGAAAAGATGGATAAACTGGCTGATCATCAAACAGGTCATAACTCTGGTGTGATCCACTCAGGTCTTTATTATAAGCCTGGATCGTTAAAAGCAAAAAATTGTATTCAGGGTAGACACGAACTGGTTGCATTTGCGGAAGAATACGGGGTCGATCACGATGTGTGCGGTAAAGTTGTTGTAGCAACAGATCAAAAGGAGCTGCCTTATTTGGAAAAGATTTTCAATACCGGTTTGGAGAATAAGATAGAAGGAATTGAGAAGATCTCTGCTGATCAGGTTAAGGAACATGAACCATACGTAGAGTCCATAGGAGGTATCTGGGTTCCATGCACTGGAATAATTGACTTCAGAGGAGCTACAGAGAAAATGGCTGAACTAGCATTGGCAGCTCAATCGGAAAGTCAAATGAAACTTGGTCATGAAGTGCTGGATATTGAAAGAGGTGAAGAATATTCGACGATCAAAACGAATAAAGGAGATTTCAAAGCGAAGTATCTCGTTTTCTGTGGTGGATTACAAGCTGACCGTCTTGCCAAAAAGGATGGAGTAGGATTGAAAGAGAAAGTAGTTGGATTCAGAGGTGATTACTATGAGTTGACAGATCAGGCGAAACATAAGGTAAAGAATTTGATCTATCCGGTTCCAAATCCAGATTTTCCGTTCTTAGGTGTGCACTTCACGCGTATGACAGACGGAGAGATCGAATGCGGTCCGAATGCTGTATTTACTTTCAAAAGAGAAGGGTATGGCAAAACAGATTTTTCTTGCAAAGACACATTTGATGCATTAACATATGGAGGGACTTGGAAATTGTTCTTCAACAATATGACTTTTGGGATCAATGAATATCGAAGAGCGTTCTCAAAGCGTTTGTTCTTGAAAACACTTCAACGAATGATACCTTCCTTGACAATGGATGATATTCATCCGGGAAGATCTGGTGTAAGAGCCCTATTGCTATCAAGAGACGGAGATACGCGCGATGATTTCAGAATCGAATATCACGGTCGATCGATCCACGTTTTAAATGCTCCGTCACCTGCGGCAACGGCTTCGCTTGCAATTGGTGGTTACATTGCTGACGAGGCTGAGAAACATTTTGGATTGAAATAATATTTCAGAGACGATTTACTCAGAATTTATTGTCTGTTCGATACAGAAATCTTATTCTAAAATCATTTTTAAAGAATAAACCACCCCGTCTTCACCAAGCACTTTTGCGAAGTAAATTCCTGGAGTGTTTTGTTTTAAAGAAATATCATTCCCTAGTCTGTCAAATGAAATAAGTTTACCGTCCACACTTAGAATATCAATTGATTTAATTTTAATTCCTTCAATTGTAAATACACCATTATTCGGGTTTGGAAATAATTTTAATGGCGAAGTTTCAATTGAATTCAATTCTGCAGTTGGATCAATCAGCAGAGGTGTTCCTCTAAAGGATCTTCCTGTGGTTGATTTCAGTGAAAATAGTACGTTGAATGAACTGTTAAAAGGGTTGTACATTACCAATGTGCCATTGCCATAGGCTCCACCAGCTCTTGATGTTGAATATAATCTTTCATTGTATGCAGTCCATCGGGCATTGAAATCCACTCCATCTGTTTCAATGTTGAAGTTATGCTCAGTAGTAAATACTCCACTATTCAAATCGAATGAAAATAAAAATCCATGATTATTAGCCCCTAGGAAGTTAGTAGATCCATATAATTTCCCATTTAATTCGGTTAATCCGCCATTCGTGCTCCGAATGAGGCTATCAAACATATATTCCACGGTAAATTCGAATGTATTTGGGTCCAAAGAATAAATAACCCCCAAATTTGTTTCAGGGCCATCGCCAAGAGTGCTTGGAGTCGTCATTCCATAAATCCTGCCATTGCTCGCCACGATTTGGTTGTTGTTCATGTGACCAAATTTTCCAACATTATGAGTATTGGAATGTATATTGATCAAATTAGAATTGACGAAATCATATTCATAAATAATGTTATCAATTGACATGATGAATCGACCACCCGAAATCTCAACGATACCTGGTGTACTAATTAATCCATTGTTATCATATGAGATTATCGAAATGGCTGCAGAATTTAAATCTGATTCCATTATGTCATAGGATACTGAATTTTCTGTTGCAGAATATTTTGTGTAGTATAATTTTCCATTTGATGCAACGAGTGAGTTATTCATCCACTGCGTTTGAACCTCAGGAAATCCCGTTCCAAATGTTCCAAATGGATTGTCAATATAGTCGATTTGACCAGATTTTAGGTTGAACATAGCTAGTGCCCCATTTTCACAATATTCGCTTGTGTCCGAAGCAATCGTTGGACCTCCTTTTCCTATATATCCAATAACTATGGAATCGTTATATCTAACGAGCTCTCCTATTATAAATCTACCTGAGCGCGAACCGCAGTCCATAAGAATATTATTTTGCCCATTGCTAATGTCGACTTCAAAAATTGATCCTGCACCATGTGAAGATTCAGCTTTTGTTTTTCCTATGATCTTGCCATTATCGTGTAGTATTCCGTATTCAATTTTATTTCCTGGATGATTGGGATTGGAAGTATTTCCATTGATCATGGAAGTGTATGTATTCGAGCCGATATCGAAAGACCAAATCAAGGTTCCATTGATCGAATACTTACATGTTCCATATATTTTCGAATCAATGTTGATCATCCCCATACCTGAGATGCCTGCAAATCCCGCAGGGAAGTCTAAAACCTTCACATAAGTCCCAGCAGAGGGAGAGTACTTAATTATAGTGCCAGTTCCATTTGCACCTCCATTTCTCGTAGTTACATAGATAAATCCGTCATTGGCATGAACAATTCCAGTTGTATTATTACCCAAAGTTACCAACTGAGAATTATCAATAGACCAAACGGTATTTTGGGTTGAATTACTCAGATTGTAACTCCATACACCACCTCCCCAATTATTTAAATTATCAAATTGATCTTTTGTCCCATAAATTATATTCGATAAACTGTCATAGGTCAACTGACCAATAGGATCCTCTAAGAACAACCCACTTGATTGTATATCACTCACAATTTCCAATTGATCAGTTTGAGTATTCACTTTGTATAAAATACCTGCACTGTTCGCACCTTCCATATCCTTGTTGAGACCATATATGTGATTTGTATCCCCTTTTATTAATGCTGTGACCGGGTTAAATCCAACATTATTTCCTGAATTATTAAAACTTCCGATTACTGAATAAATTCCTGTGTTTAAATCGTATTTCCAAATCCCACCTTTTCCACTGACACCCCCTTCTTTGGCAATACCGTAAAATACACCTGGAGAATATTCTAAAACGCTATAAATTGGCACAGATACATCATTTTTATAACAAGATGACTGTAAATAATTGTCTGAGCTCCATTCCTGATTTCCAACAAATGAATGCAAGATTTCAATTGTTAGGTCCTGTGGGTTATAACGGTAAAAGAATCCCCTTCCTCCGAATTCCGAAATGCCAGATGGCTGAGAGTTTAACCTACTTCCAGTACCAAACATGTTTATTCCATAGTAATTCCCGTCTGTACCTTTAATTAAACCTGCTGATAAATGTTGATTGCCACCACTTAGGTCAAAAACAGGGTTATCTGCATACAAAGGATTACCTTCGAGAGTAACAGTAGTAGAAATTTCAGATAAACCAAAATCATATGAAATTATTGCTCCGTTTGAATGTTGTCCACCAAATTCTGATGTCCAATATAATTTTTGTGAGAAACAGGTTGATGAAACTAAAATGATAGCAGCAAAAAAGAGCGTTTTCATATGTAATTTTTTTTAAATGTACCAAAAGATAAGCCACAGACTGATCATCTTAATAAAAATCAATAGATCAGCTAGTTATAAGGTCATGATATTGTTAGGATGTATAAATAATAATAATTAGCATCCAAAAATGGGAAAAATAATTCTTGATTTGTTCAATATATTTATCCTGCCAATTCGATCTGGAATAATTTCCATTCACCTTCAAACTTTTTGAAATAGAGGATCATCATGGATTCCATTACTTCACCGGAGCCTTCCATTTGAGTGGTTGTAATGACCTGTACAATGAAATTCAATTCTCCGTTTTCATCTGTATGATGAACAAGATCGTTATAGGTCTTATTGCGTAATGCAACTCGAACCTCTTCAGTGAAGATCTCCTTTAGATTATGTGTAAAATCTTCATCAGTTGTCGATTCTGGGTCTTCAAGATTTAAAATATATCCCCAGCTTCCTTCTACTGGAAAATATGTGTGCTTTTCAATCCCTTCCTGATCCAAAATTATTATTTCATAAATATTTGCATCCCAGAAAGTTTTAACGGTATTAAGGTCGGCTTTTTGGGAAAAGATGAAGCCGTTCAAAAATAGGAATGAGGTTATTAGCAGGGTCTTCATAGTAGTAATTTTGTATTGAATGTATGAAATTCTGAAGCAGAATTCACAACAATCGTTCCCAAATAAATGGTTTCAGACTTTCCCGTTATTAGAAAGTAATATTGCAATGGGTTTCGTCTTCGAAAACTTAGCCAAAATGATGATCAGGATTACTGTTATAGGCACACTAACTACCATTCCGATGATACCCCAAATGGTTCCCCAGACCGCCAAAGCAAGCACTGCTACCAGTGGACTAATATTCAAAGAATCACCCATGATCTTTGGTTCAATGAAATTAGAAATGAGGGTCTGAAGACCTCCCATGCTAAGCATCATGATTAATGGGTATTTGAATTCTCCGTACTGCATAACAGCAAAGAAGACAGGCAAGATCACACCTAAAAGAGGACCTATGATCGGAATAAAATTCATGATAAAAACAAGGAAGGCCCAAAATAAAGGAGATTGAACACCAAATCCTAGAAGGATCAGATAACATCCAAATGCAGATATAAAGCTAACCAGTGATTTTAGTCCCAAATACTGGGTAATGGAGTGTTCTATACTGTCAAGAAGCCCTTCTATTTCATTGAATTTCTCACCCTTGAAGATTGTTCTCAATTTTAGATTGAAGCTCGATTCTTCAATGAATAAAAAGATAATATAGAATAACACCAGCATCAGGTTTCCGAGAAAACTACTGATAAGGTTTAGTGCATTGTTGAAGGCTAGTGCAAGATCAAAAGACTTAATGCCTTCCATTCCCATTTTAAGAACATCTATCCCCGTATTTTTAACCAGGTCGTCCAACACCGAATGCAGATTCTGTTCATAGTTAGGTAACGAAGCGATCAGATTTTGACTATTTAAAAACATGATCTTGAAAAGAAAGCCGATGATGGAATAGATCACAATTCCGGAGATTACATTTTTAAGCCACGAAGGGATATGTTCTCTGATGATTTTATTGCGATCTATAAACCTCCTAACGGCTCTGATCAAAAAGTAGAACAATAGGGCCAACATAAAAGGGACCATGATCATTTTTCCATAGATCAAAATGATTACTGCTGCGAAAAGTAAAATGATCAGGTTTGAAAGTGAGCTGGTCTTCATATTGGAAAAATAAGAATATTCATTCAAATTTCGGGTTTTGATGTCATTTGAATTTAAAGGCTCGAATTTGTATTTTGGTCTGGAAATTGCAAAAGGCAGGACCAAATTAAAGATCATGAAACAAAAAATACTATTCACACTAAGTCTACTATTCACTTCTACGCTGGTTTTCAGCCAGAATGTCGAAGACAATAAAATATCATTCAAGTACATCAGGCTACCATATCAACGAATTGATGCGGCTTTTAAGACGTACGAAGTTCGTTTTGAACATTCTTATAAGATGGCAAATGAAGACAGTTTGAAAATGTTCGAGGTTCGAAAGGAACTGGCTCAAAAACAATATGCTGATCAATACAAATTGTGGTCAGATCAAAAGTTTCTGATTGATAAAAATTATCTCACACAGTTAGCTCAATATGAGAAAACTGTGAATGCGGGAGGAACGGCAACAGCTCCGAAACCACCACTTTATCCAACAGCGCCTCAATTTATCCCTGTTCAAGCTCCACAGATGCACTCTGAAATTACGGACGATGCCGTTTACAGTGCCAACGTGAAATTGGATGGTTTTGAAAAAGGATTGGGTGGATCGATGCTTACGATAGATATAATGCCTATTCGTTCGTATAAAATTGTGGAAACCAAGAAAGGAACTGGAGCCTCTACTAAGTATGAGTACTATTGCCAGTATGTTATGCCCGTAGGAGTTAAAATGGAAACTCCAACTCAGGGAGCACTTATGAATAAAACAATACTTGAGGGTGTAAGAACCTACCAAATGAAATCATTCTCGAGTAAATATGAATACCAGTTATGGTATATGGAGAATTCAGCTAAGTTCTTCCTGGAACTGGAAGCTGAAGCCAGAAGGTCTGCAATGGCTGAATTGAACGCGTTGATCAACAATGAATTTGGCTACACGATGTTGAATCATACAGCTGAAATGTACGCGATGAATCGCTATAAGGATTATGATTATTCCGATGTGACAACCGCATATACATACACAACACAGGCGTTAATGCTTGTGGAGAGAGATAGAGATAGATCCTCAGCCAAAGAAAAATTGGATCAAGCGATCAATGCATGGAAAGCAATTTTGACTGAAAGTAATCTATCCGACGATAAGGCAAGAATCAATGATAAAGTGACGGCCATGATCCAGTGTAATTTGGCAGAATTATACAGTTGGAGAGGAGATTATGATCAGGCTGAGTTGCATAAAAACCTTGCTCTGAACAGTGGGGTAAACAAATTCAGAAACCATGCTGAAAGAGTGCAGGGGTTCTATGCCGATCAAAAGAAAAGATGGTCTGTCCATTTTTAAAATGTTAAAGTTTTGATAATTATGAAGGGTTGTGTGATTTTGTTGCACAACCCTTTTATATTTGTACTGTGCTAAAGGCATTTTGTCAACGGTTGATCTTGATCATTACACCAATTGTAATGTTGACAAATGTATCTTTGAGTTTCATCGACTCTCTCAATTCACTTACTTCGAATGTAAAGACAGAGGCTATTTTTTCGAAATCTTCCTCGTCAACAGTTCTTGATCTTCCAATGGAGGTATCTACGCTTGAGTTAGAAGAAGCTGAAGAAAGCTTTGAAGAGTTAAAAGAAACTGACAATGGATTTGACTCCTTCGTTCAAAGCTTCTATAGTGCTTCAGGAGCGAACATTCACGATAATCTTTCACGATTAAAAGAATGTCAGTGTTCGCTGTCATTCAAATACAATCAACCTGCCTATCTGGTAAACGAAAATTTCAGACTATAACCAATTGCCTTGTAATGAGTTCATTGCAAGGATTTTTTTTGGTGTAATTTGAAATGTTATCAACATGAAAATTTCTGAGTACTCGCATGGCGATGAGTACAAAATAATTGAAGAACTAAAACATTTTCTTCCAAGTCAAGCCCCGTTAAAAGACTTTATTCATCACAATACTTTACATGCTTTTCAGCATGATGAGTTTGAAAAAGCCTTGTTTAATGCTGCGCAGACCTTTGGGTATCGTGTCTACCTATCACTTGATCAATTCAGGATGAAATTCCGTGAAGGTGAAATTGAGGAGTCAATTCTCGATGAGGAGATAAGAATTAGAAAGGGCAACGATTCCGAAAGCTGGAAAAGGAAAATGTTAGAAGGTGCCTTCAACGAGGATCTTGAACCTGAAATCGGAAGATTAAGGCATCATTGGAAATCAAGGTACAGAATCGACATGGATTCAATGGTTTATCCTTTATTGTTCCGGATACTGAGTAGTTATCTGGATCAAGGGATTGCAATATGGGGATTCCCTGTTTCTGATAAAGGTTTTTTAGCTTCCCTGGCTGATTTGGAAAGGAATTCAAAAACTTCCTTTTTCAAAACGGATCGAGCAAGAAAATTACTGATCGATGGGAGATCAAATCTTTCTGATCTGCTTAAACTAATTGTTGGGAATAAGGAGTTATATGAAAGATATCTTTTTGATCAGCAATTTGCTCATCCGGGTTGGTCCGGAATGGTCGCAGTCATTGAAGGGAATAATGGGCATCTCCTTGATAAGAGGAAGATAACACTGGAAGAGTTCATCTGTTTTGAGTTACTATTGGAAATTGATGTGCTGGATGATCATTTCGGTGGTGTTTGGTCTCCGATCGGAGTGAACAACCCTGATCATTTTGAAGATTTGTTTACACACAAAAAGGTGAATGAATACTTTGAAGTACTTCATATTTTTCAAGTATCCTATGAATGGACATATTACCAAAGTGTTCTGAGAGGGATTGGTCAGTCGAAGAATGAGCAAAAGGAAGAGCTTCAAACCTTTGATGCTTTGTTTTGCATTGATGATAGAGAATGTTCAATTAGAAGGCATTTAGAATCACAGAACCCTGGGATCAAAACATACGGGACAGCTGGTTTCTTTAATGTAGAGTTCTTTTATCAGCCTGAACAAAGTAAATTTTATACAAAGGTTTGCCCGGCTCCTTTAACTCCTAACTATTTGATCAAGGAGGAAAGTTCATCTTTAAAAAAGAAAAAGGATTTCCACTTCGGACATCATTCTCATGGCCTTTTCTTAGGATGGATATTCACTCACACCTTAGGATTTTGGTCTGCTCTGAGACTCTTTTTAACTGTCTTTAAACCTCAGGAGTCAGCCTCTATGGTGACATCTTTTGGACATATGGATCCTCAGTCAAAACTCACTGTTGAAAATAAAAATGGCGAGAAAACTGAGGATGGTTTACAGATTGGATTTACAATTCATGAAATGGCTGATCGTCTGGAAGGTTTACTGAGAAGCATTGGATTGATCGCGAATTTCGGTAAAGTGATTTATGCAATTGGTCATGGATCTAGTAGTGTAAATAATACGCATTATGCAGGCTACGATTGTGGCGCTTGTTCCGGAAGACCTGGATCAGTAAATGCAAGAGTAATCGCTCATATTGGAAATCACCAACAGGTTCGATTAATACTCAGAGAAAAGGGGATCGATATTCCGGACGAAACAGTCTTTGTGGGGGCATTGCATGACACTTCTAGGGATGAGATTATGTACTATGATCTTGATGTTTTAAGTCCTGCACAAAGTAAATACCATCAAGCTTTCACTGTTTCAATGAGCAATGCGCTTGATTTTAATGCAAAGGAACGTTCGCGCAGATTTGTTCTTACACCTTCACATGGAGATCCAAAAAAGGTTCATGAAAAGGTAAAGCTGAGAACGATCTCCCTTTTTGAACCAAGACCTGAATTGAATCATGCAACGAATACCCTGTGTATTGTAGGTAGGAGAGAATTGACAAAGAACCTATTTCTCGATCGAAGAGCATTTTTGAATTCGTACGACTATAGTATTGATCCAGAAGGAAAATATCTTACTGGTATTCTAAATGCTGTAGCGCCAGTTTGTGGTGGGATTAATCTAGAATATTTCTTTTCTAGAGTCGATAATCAAAAACTTGGAGCCGGAACAAAACTACCTCACAATGTGATGGGATTGATTGGAGTGGCCAATGGAATTGATGGAGACTTGCGAACAGGTTTACCGAGTCAGATGATCGAAGTACATGATCCATTAAGGTTATTGGTGATAGTCGAACATGATCCTGAAGTGGTTTTAAATGTGTTGATGAACAATCCAAAAACGTACGAATGGTTTCTGAAAGGATGGGTGAATTTGTGTGTACTGAATCCAATGACCTCCATTGTTTACAGGTTCTTGAATGGTGAATTAATTCCTTCAGATCGGAACGTACCCCTCAATTTTACAATTGCAGATCTAATGAAGACTGTAGAAGCTAGTTCTGAAAATCTACCTGTTAGTCATTTAATACCTGAAGAATATGGAACAGCTCGTTAATTTATTTGTGTTGATCCCATTGTTGGGTTTTATAATAGGATTAGTCATCCCTTCTCAAAAGGAGGGTGCCCTTTCAAAGATTACTTATTTAACGATCGGTATACAGCTTATTGTGTCTTTAGTCTTCATTGGGTGGTGGATTTGGAACGGATCGAATGTTATAAATCTTAAGGAATTTTCAATTTTCAAAACAGTTCATTATGACTTTTACATTGACCTGTACTTTGATAAGATCTCAGCGACATACATTCTGATTGGGGCGGTTCTTACTTTCCTTATAACTGTATATAGTAGATACTATTTGCATCGTGAAGAAGGGTATAAGAGATTCTTTAATACGATCATGTTCTTCTATTTGGGTTACTCGATCGTTACCGTCTCAGGAAACCTTGAAACTCTTTTCATAGGTTGGGAAGTTTTAGGGGTGTCATCCTTTCTGTTGATCGCATTTTATCGCGACCGATATTTGCCAGTGAAGAATGCGGTGAAGGTCTTCTCGATCTATCGCATCGGGGATGTTGGTGTTATCCTGGCAATGTGGCTAAGTCATCACATGTGGAATGAAAACATTTCATTTTACAAGTTGAACAATTATGAACTGGTGCATGATCACATAGTTGAACATAGCTTGGTAGGACTGTTCGTTGCCATCGTAATCTTTATTTCTGCTGCGGCCAAATCAGCTCAGCTTCCATTTTCAAGTTGGTTGCCAAGAGCTATGGAAGGTCCAACTCCGTCGAGTGCAATTTTTTACGGATCGCTGAGCGTTCATATGGGGGCATTCCTTTTAATGAGGACATATCCATTTTGGGAACAACAGATCTCATTCAGGATATTCGTCATTTTAATGGGGATTGCGACCAGTGTAATGGCGACATTGACCGCACGGGTTCAATCGTCAATTAAAAGCCAGATCGCATATTCTTCTGTTGCTCAGATAGGATTGATCTTTGTTGAAATAGCCTTGGGCTGGGAAACTTTCGCGTTGATCCATGTTGCAGGTAATGCATTCCTAAGAACATATCAATTATTGGTTTCTCCGTCGATTGTAAGCTATAAGATCAGAGAGCAGCAATATCATTTCGTGCCGAAACAAAGGACGCTTGAAGACAGTTGGCCGAAGCGAATTGAATATACACTCTATATGTTGAGCTTGAAAGAATGGAATCTTGATTCTATCATGTATAAATACATGTGGAATCCCTTAAAAAAGATAGGTTCCAGATGGTCTTTCTTAACCTTTAAGAATGTTTACGTCTTTTTTGCCGGAGCATTTATTTTAGGGATGATTCTGTCGTTTAATCAAGACTGGATTTCTCCATGGTGGAGATTTTGCCTTCCATTGATCTATGCCTTTATTGGATTATTAATGGTGATCAAAGCGTTCACGGAGCGTGCAAGTGTGCGATTAAGCTGGAGCTTGATCATAACAAATCACTTTGGTATTGCTCTGGCAATTTCATTCAATGAACATTTTGATGCCCTGCATCATTTTTGGTATCTGGGTGGAGTTATTGTTTCTGGATTGTTAGGCTATGCTTGTATCCAAAGACTAAGATCACTTGAAAGCTGGGTAAGTTTGGATCAATTCTATGGTCACGTCTATGAACATCCCAAAATTGGATTCATGTTTTTACTTGCTTGTTTGGGTGTTTCAGGTTTTCCTATCACTCCTACATTCGTTGGAGAGGACTTGATCTTTAGCCACATAAAAGAGGATCAATTGCTGTTGGCATTCTTGATCTCAATGAGTTTGATCATCAATGGTCTGGCGGCAATCAGAATCTATGCAAGAATATTTTTAGGACCTCATGTTAAAACCTATCACGGATCAGCAAAGAGGTCATCTTAATTGAATTAATAACATTAAATAGAAATAAGATGTTACAAGAAAAAATAAAGGTTCCACAAGATGGAATCAAAGGTTTGAAAGAAAATTTTGGAGTAGATTTTCTTTCCGGGTTTATGGTTTTTTTATTGGCATTACCACTCAGTTTGGGTATTGCTAAAGCCAGTGAGTTTCCTCCGGCGATGGGTGTGCTAACAGCAATGATTGGAGGTCTCTTCGTGTCATTGTTTATGGGTGCAAGAATGACGATAAAAGGTCCTGCTGCAGGTTTAATTACTGTTTGCGCAGGAGCAGTAATTGAAATGGGAGGTGGTGTTGCTGGTTGGCAAATGACAGCTGCAGCTATTGTGGTGACAGGTGTGATCCAGTATATTCTGGGATGGCTCAAAGTAGGGAAATTGAATGATTTTTTCCCTCATTCTGCTGTACATGGAATGCTGGCTGCGATCGGGATACTTATTTTTGCTAAGCAATTCCCAATTCTTTTAGGAGTAGATCCTGCTTTAACGAAAGGACTTTCTCCAATAGAATTGTATACCCACATTCCACTTTTCATCTCAAAAGCTAACCCAACAATCGCCTTGATAGGAATTATTGGTTTGGCGAACCTTTTCGGATTACCGCTCCTTGGGAAATCCTTTAAAAAAGTTCCAGGTCCTCTTGTTGTTTTATTGATTGCGGTTCCTATTGCAATTGGAATGGATTTCAAAACGTTACAGCCAGAATATTCATTAGTGAAAATTGGAGATTTCTGGAGTACAGTGAAGATCAACGCCGACTTCTCTCTTGTCGGAACTTTTGTTTTCTGGAAATATGTTTTCATGTTCTTATTCGTAAATAGTTTAGAGTCATTATTGACGGTTAAAGCTATAGATGGTCAGGATCCATACAAAAGAAAATCTGATTATGATAAAGATCTAAGGGCACTTGGTATGGGTAATTCCTTGTCAGGTTTATTAGGAGGGCTACCAATGATCTCTGAAGTTGCCCGTAGTGCGGCAAACGTCAATTTTGGTGGAAGAACGAGATGGGCTAATTTCTTTCATGGGTTCTTCTTATTGGTCGCCATGTTGCTAATGATTCCTGTGATCGAACTTATTCCTAATTCGGCATTGGCAGCAATGTTGATCTTTGTAGCCTACCGTTTGGCTTCTCCAAAAGAGTTCATAGGGGTTTATAAAGTTGGTCCGGAACAATTGGTGATCTTTTGTACTACGATCTTGGTAACTGTATTAGAAGACCTGTTATTGGGAATAGCTGCAGGTATCCTGGTGAAGTTTATCTTCCATTTAGCGAATGGTGCTAAATTCTCTTCCTTGTTCAAAGCAAAGTATTCGATCAAAGTTATTGGTGATCAACATTACTTAGATCTTGAAGGTTCAGCAGTATTCTCTAATTTGATTGCATTAAAGCATGTTTTTGAAGAAATCCCTCCAAGAAAATTAATCATCATCGATTTTTCGAAGGTGAGATTTGTTGATCATTCATTTATGGACTTTTTAGAGCGATTTGAAGAAGATTATCAATATGAGGGTGGAACAGTGACAATAGTTGGATTCGAGAAGTTCAAAAACCTCTCCAAGCATCATTTATGTGCAAGAAAAAGTTTACATAATGCGTAGTGTAATCATAAAGTCTTTTAGTTTGGTTTTTTTGGGGATTTTGACGTTTTCAAATCAGTTAATGGCCCAGAAGAATGATCTGAAGTTTTGGCTTGACGAAAACAAAGGAACTTACTTTCAAGTCATTTTCTTAAATCAGACATGGTTGAGGTTCAATGAAAGTAATTCAGGAACGAAAGTGAATGGAGTTCCAGAATCAAGCACATTTGACATTGGGCTAAGAAGGACTAGGATACAGATGTTTGGGCAGATAGCTCCTAAGGCGTTCATGTATTTTCAATTCGGGGAAAATAATTTCAATGCTGTGTATAGCAACAATGGTAATCGAAAGATTGCCCCGTTTTTTCATGATGCGCTTTGTGAATATAAACTGTCAAATGGCAATCAATTAAAAATTGGAGGAGGCTTGACTATAGCAAATGGATTGTCCAGATTTTCGCAACCATCGATTGGTACAATAATGACCATGGATGTGCCTGTTTTTGCTCAGGCAACCGTTGAGAAGATCGATCAATTTGCAAGAAAGTTGAGTCTGTATGCAAGAGGTCAAGTGTCAAAGTTGGATTATAGATTTGTTGTCTCAGATCCATTTCCAGTCAGCACCTTAGGGGGATCGGCTGAACCTATTTCTGACAATTCTTCTTTTTCGGCACAAAAGCGAAATAAGCAGTTTCAGACCTATTTAAGTTGGCAGTTTTTTGAAAAAGAGGGGCATACCACTCCATACATGACTGGTACCTATTTGGGGAAGAAAAAAGTGTTGAATGTAGCTGCCGGTATGATCTTTCAAAAAGATGCAATGTGGAGGACAGTGAATTCGGCTGATACATTGTTTGAGAATCTTAATCTTTTCTGTGTAGAATCCTTTCTTGATCTGCCTTTGAACAAAGAGAAAAAGAATGCAATAATGGCATATGCAGGGTATTTTATAACGGATTATGGAAAGAATTATCTGCGCTATAATGGGTTAATGAATCCTGCTGATGGTTCCAATGCACAAAATGTGATTACTGGAGCTGGCCCTGCTTACGGTAATTCATATCCAATGTTTGGTACGGGAAAAGTTATTTATTCTCAATTCGGTTACTTGTTTCGAAACAATTTGCTAGGAGAAGATTTAGGTACACTTCAACCATACGCTTCTGTTACTGTAGGAAACTATGAAAGGCTGCAAGGAAACATTTCTGATGTTTACAATGTTGGTGTGAATTGGTTGTTGAACGGACATAATGCTAAGATTTCATTCGATTTTCAGTCACGGCCTTCTTTCCTTTTAGAAAACAATGATGTAATTAAAGGAGGAAGAAAGAGTTGTTTTATCGTTCAGTTTCAGGCTTCGATTTAAGCAATCAGAAATGATGAATTTTAAAGATTTTGAGAAGTCGGTCAGCTGAAGATCGACTTCTCTTTTTTTTGGACTACTTTTACCAAAATTTTTTTGAATGACAGAAGATATTAAAGCATTAAGCTATTGCGTAGGAATGAGTATCGCAGGAAGCTTGATCGATCAGCAATTAGCTGGAATTGATACTGCGACTCTTGCGGAAGCAATAGATGACGCATTTACTGGAAAAGAACCGAAATATTCACCAGATGAAGCGAATGCGATCATACAGCGATTCATGCAACTTCAAATGGAAAAGCAATTTGAACAAGACAAAATTGAAGGTGAAGAATTTCTCAAGCAAAATGCGCTGAATGAAGGAGTGAAGACAACGGCTTCAGGACTTCAATACGAAGTATTGGTAGAAGGGAATGGTGCAGCACCGGATGCAAATAGCACGGTTACTGTGCATTACCACGGAACATTGGTAGATGGAACTGTGTTTGATAGTTCGGTGACAAGAAATCAACCGGCTACATTTGGAGTTCGTCAGGTGATTCCAGGTTGGACTGAAGCACTACAATTGATGAACCAGGGAGCGAAATACAGATTGTATATTCCGCAGGAATTGGCTTATGGCGCAAATCCTCATCCTGGAGGGCCGATCAAGCCTTACAGTACTTTAATTTTTGATGTTGAACTTTTAGAAATAGCGTAATGAAGAAGTTTTTGTTGTTTTTCGTCGCTGCCATTGCGTTATCGGCTTGTGGAGGTGATAAAGAAGAGGTACAGGAAGAGGTTGTCGAATTGAAGGATTTTAAAGATCGTCTTTCGTATGTGCTTGGTTCTGTAAATGCTAAATCGATTGTTGGTCAGGAGGATCCAAATGTAGCAAGACTGGATATGAATCTTGTTGCAAAAGGTTTTGAGTCCAATTTGAATGATAATATGCCAGATGGTTGTGAAGAAACGCTGATGAAGTTGTTTGGACCCTATTATCAGGATTTTGATTCTACATATGCTGCTGAAGGAGCGGAATGTCTGGGTAAGTTAACAGCTTATGCCTTTTACCGCGATATGAAAAGCCTTGGTGGATTGGAAAAGATCGATCTCAAAATGGTCGTGAGTGGATTCAGACATGGATTAATGAAAAAGGACACGCTGGTTGCTGATGCTGAAAAGCAGAGCATACTTCAAAATTTCATCATGGATCTGAACGTTACGAATGGAAAGAAGATGATGGCTGAAGCAAAAAAGAAGCCTGGTGTTCAGGTTTTTGAGAACGGTATCATCATGGAAGTAATTCAGGAAGGAAAAGGTGGTAATCCAGGAGCAACTGACGATGTGAAGGTTGAATATATCCTTACATCAGCTACAGGAGATACGATCCAGAGCTCTTATGACATGAAAAAGACAAATGGTTCTACTGAAACGGTTGCTTTGAAATTGAACGGTGGTGTGATCCCCGGTTGGAGTTATGCCCTACCTAAAATGAAAAAAGGTGGTAAATATAGATTATGGGTTCCATGGGAGCTCGCCTATGGTGAACAAATGGGTAAAGAGTCTCTCTGTTTCTTTATTGAGCTAGTAGATTACGCTAAGGAAGGAACTTTTGTGAAGCCTGAGCCAATGGCTGATCCAGGAGCAGCCGCTGGTTTTTAATCTAAGGACTTATTTGAATAAAAAAAGGAGGTGAATTCACCTCCTTTTTTTATTCCTCTATGTATTCGTCGTATTCTTCTTCTTCAGGATTTTCTTTCTCCTTTCGGCTTAATGGGAAGAAAAAACTAATCCGGTAGATAATGGGAACATATTTCACGACTTGTCCTGTTTGGGCATCTTTGACTTTTACAAAATACCCTTGTCTGAATGGACTGTTTTCATGATTGATCACATCGTAATATACACCAAGATTCAATCGTACCATTTCATTGAATTCCTTTGAGAAGCCCCCTCCAACAAATAAGGTAGGAACCCATCGCTTATTTGCATTCAAAACAGTATATGAGATTGGGCTGTGTAACATTTCGAATTCAACGGCTCCGTAAACTATATTTTGGTAGCGGGCATGAAGAAACAATCCACCTCCGGTAATATTATAGGCGAATTTGTTTCCAAACCAATTTGACCAGGATCTCTGAAAACGAAATGAGGGGCCCGCAATGATATTTTCACCAAAATTTAGTCCGTATTTCATTCCAATTCCAAAGGATCCGCCTAGGTTTGTGACACTTGCAAAGCCATCAAAACCAATTTCTGATCCTGTGATCTCCTGAGCATTCGATCTGTGCTGAAAGGAGCAAAACAGAATGTAAACAATTAGAATTCTTTGCATAATTTTTCCTTTGTGGTAAAATTAACATTTGTTAGCTAAAATATGTTGATGATTAGATTTTTGAAGTTTAGTTAATCCTTTTAGTCATATTATCTTTGAGGCAAATTTTTCAATCACATGAAGATTCTAGACGGGAGAGCCACATCAGAAAAGATCCGAAAAGAACTTTCTGAAGCAGTACAGGAACGAAAAAAGAATGGGAAGAAGATTCCACATCTTGCAGCTGTTCTTGTAGGAAATGATGGTGGATCAATGACTTATGTCGGCGCCAAGGTGAAAGCATGTGATCAGATCGGATTCGAATCGACTTTGATCCGGTACGATGAATCAGTGCCCGAAGAGATCCTTTTGGCAAAGATCCATGCGCTGAATGAAGATAAGAGTATCGATGGATTTATTGTGCAGTTGCCATTACCTCAACATATCGATGAAATGAAGATAACTCAGGCGATCGATCCAAAGAAAGATGTTGACGGATTTCATCCGGTGAATCTTGGGAATATGATCTTGAATTTACCTGGATTTCTTCCTGCAACTCCAGCGGGGATCGTTGAGCTGTTGAAGAGAAATAATATTGAGACGGAAGGAAAGAACTGTGTGATCATCGGTCGAAGTAACATCGTTGGGACACCCTTAAGCCTTCTTCTTGCTAGAAACAGTAACCCAGGGAATTGTACCGTGACTTTAGCGCACAGCAAGACAAAAAATCTTAAAGAACTGTGTCTTAGCGCGGATATTCTTGTCGCGGCATTGGGAAAACCTGAATTTGTCACTGCAGATATGGTAAAGGAAGGAGCCGTAGTGATCGATGTGGGAACAACTAGAGTTGAAGATGCAACAAGAGCGAGAGGATGGAGATTGAAAGGGGATGTGAAATTTGATGAGGTTGCCGAAAAATGTTCGTATATCACTCCTGTGCCGGGCGGTGTAGGACCAATGACAATTGCATCATTGATGATCAATACGTTGAAGGCAATGGAATTAAAAGGTAAATAATAAATACTAAATAACGATTGAAATGAGAAAGTTGATGCTTCTTATGGCAGGTTTTGCAGGGATTCTTTTCCTTGATTCTTGCGCTTCATCCAACGAGGTTGTTGGAGGAGGGATGTTCCAGAAAAGAAAATACACAGGTGGTGTGTATTGGGATAGAACGGAAAAGGTAAAAAAGAACAAGGATCATGAAGAGTATGATATCCATAGACTAGAAGAAGAAAGTCAGAAGAAATATGTTTCTACTACTTCAATTTATGGTGAGAATGAAATGTTCACTGAAGAGGAAGAATCAACTGCAATCATTTCTTCATCTGACAACATTGAAACAATAGAATCTGAAAAGGAAACTGTTAAGGAGCCAGCTTTCAAAATGAATTTGAATTCGAATTTGAGGTCTGGACAAGTGCTGAGTTCAATGAAACAAAATGTTCAGAAGTTATCTTCAGAAACGAAACTAACAATCAGAAAGAAGGTGGTTCCACCGGCGAGCGACAGCAGTCTTGGGAACATCTTAATGATTATCCTTTTGATCATACTCATCATTTTGGTGTTCTCCTTACTTGACAGTTTACTAGGAGGTGCACTATCCTGGATATTGAGCATTTTACTATTGATTCTATTGATCTATTTCATTCTAAGATTACTAGGTGTAGTCTAGCGAAGTAGAAAGAAATTTATAAAAAAAAGGAGACCAAACTGGTCTCCTTTTTTTATGTATCAATGAAAATAATTAAAGTCTTTCTAAAGGTGTTTTAATTCCGTTAACTAGTGAGTAGCAGGCAAGTTTATCCTTGAATACGGATGATTTGAAAATTGACCTGTTCAACAACATTCGCACGCATTCCTGTATTCCTTCAACGATGGATGGGTGAGGGTGGATCAATTCCGATAGCACTTCGATCGGCATGTGTAATTTCACTAATAAGCCTACCGCCTGAATAGCCGTAGAAGCATGTTCTCCAACTACTCGCATACCAAGGATTCTCATCTGATCGTCATTTGTAACAATGATCTTGAAGAAGCCTTGAGTTTTACGCATTGCGATTGCTCTTGTAATTAGTGAATAGTCCACTTTTACGACTTTCACTGGTATGTTTTGTTGCAAGCATTGCTGTTCGTTCATTCCTACGCTCGCTACTTCTGGATTCAAGAACATGATTGTACAGATATTTTCATAAGAAAGTCTTTCGGGTTTATTTCCAAAAGCTTTTTCAACCGCATGTCTTGCTTCGATCTCTCCCATATTTACGAGCGCAATTCTCCCTGAGACGTCCCCAACGGCATAGATGTTTGGTACATTCGTTCGTGTATCATCATCTCCGATGTGTACCCCTCTTTTCGACATTTGCACTCCTGCTCTCTCCAGTCCCAGTCCTTCAACGTTTGGTGATCTTCCGATCGACAATAGAGCTTTTTCAACTTGAATGATTTCTTTTCGCCCATCTTCGTATGACAGTTCATACTCTACCTGTCCATTCACGATTTCCATTCTTTCCAAATGTGCTTTCGAATGGATCGTTACTCCTTTGGAGGTTAGATTAGCGGCTATCAATTTCGAAATGTCCTCATCTTCGAAAGGCAAGATCCTTTCCTGACGATCGATGATGTATACCTTTGTTTTACCAAAATTTGAAAAGATCGTTGCGTATTCACAACCGATAACACCGGCACCGACGATCACCAGGCTTTTCGGGTATTCCTCGAGCTGATCGATCCCGTCACTGGTCATAATGATCTTTTCATCTACTGGAATGTTTGGGACCTTTCTTGGGTGACTTCCGGTTGCCAAAATGATATTGTCGCCCCAGATCACTTTTTCAGTGCCCTCATGATAGATGGTCACTTCATTTGCGTTGTTCAGAACACCTTTTCCTCTTTCGTAAGTGAGGAGTTTGTTCATGGTTTCCGTTTGAAGTAATTTAATGTGACATGAATATTGAAATTTGCGCTCAAAAATCGCTTCCGCAAGTGTTCTCTTGATCTCGTTCCAGGAAACTTCATACGGCGCTCTTCCTTCAGAAACGATCGTGTCATTAATGTTTGCAACCTTATTTGAAATTTCCCAAAGTGTTTTTGATGAGAGAGCTCCATTGTAAACACCCGCACCACCAACTTTATCTTTTTCGATCAGGCAAACCTTTTTTCCAAAGTCAATTCCTCTCATGGCTGCAGCATAACCTGCAGGCCCTCCTCCAATAACGATTAGATCAAATTTCTCCATGTTTTCTATCTTCGCCTATAAATATATTAAAGCTTGGCAGAGCCTGAACAATTTTCAGAAGAATAAATCGCATGAAGGAGAGTTACCGGGAGTTATTGGTTACGGACAAAGGAAAAAAAGAAGAGATCAAAAAGCTTTTTAAAAATCTAAAGTCAAAGAAACCGAAAGATCTGGATCAAAAGATCCACACTCTGCACAATGAAGCATTTAAAAAGATCGATTGTCTGGAATGCGCAAATTGTTGTAAAACGACAAGTCCAATTTTCAGAGATGCCGACATACGCCGGATTTCAAAACACTTGAAAATAAAAGAGGCAAAGCTCATTAGTGATTACCTGAAAATGGATGAAGAGAATGATTACGTTCTGAAGAGTTCTCCTTGTGTCTTTTTAGGAGAGGATAATTATTGTTCCATTTATGAAGTAAGACCCCTTGCATGTAGGGAATATCCGCATACGGACAGGAAACAGATGGTTCAGATTTTAGACATAACAGCAAAAAACACGGAGGTATGTCCGGCAGTGGGACTCATTGTGTCTCAATTCCTTAGTAAAAATTCGTAAGCCAACTATTTTTTAGCTATTTTCGTCTAGAACTGTGAAACTAATGCTAAACTATGAGATTATTCGTTAAATACATAGCCTTGAGCTGTGTGTTTTTATCCTCGTTGATATCCTTTTCACAACGTGGAAAAGAAGGGAATTATACGGTTTCAGCCTCGAATACTGTAGTCAATTCCTATACAAACATGACAGCTAATGCAAGTGCTGGAGCAACATTTATTACTGTTGCCTCTAATACTATGTCAGGTGTTGCTTTTAGTGGAAACCTGGCTCCCGGTGATCTCATTTTGATCATTCAGATGCAAGGTGCGTCTATTGACGTGAATACCATTCCTACCGCAGTTTGGGGTGGGAATTATACTGTAATGGTTTCGGAATGGATCGAGTGGTGGCTTTATGCGGAGCTATGGGGAGCAGTTTTAAATTACAATAATGCCGGAAAGTTTGAGCAAGTTGAAGTAAAGAGTGTTTCCGGTTCAAATACGATCAATTTGCAGTGCGGACTTCAAAATAATTATACATCGACAGGTAAGGTTCAGGTGATCAGAGTACCGAGATTCAATAACCTTACGCTCAACTCAAATACTTCCATTATTCCTACTTTGTGGAACGGAACTTCAGGTGGTGTTGTCGCAGTAGAGGTTAACGGAAACCTCACTTTAAATGCCAATTCGAGAATATCAGCTTCGGGATATGGTTTTAGAGGTGCAGTTGCGAATAATGTTGGAACTACTTTGAGTGGTGGGCCAACTTGCGGATACGGACAAGGATATGGATGTACATTTTTAGGTTCAAATCTTTCTTCTAACGGAGCCCGCAAAGGAGAGGGGATAGCAGGATACGAAACTGAATATGCTGTATTGTATTCTGAATTTGGAAGAGCAGCGCCAGCAAACGGAGGTGGTGGAGGAGGATATACCAACTCTGGTGGTGGTGGAGGATCCAACGTTGGCGTTGGAACGTATACCGGAAAAGGGGTTCCGAATCCAACTTACAATACTGCATGGAATTTGGAACTTCCTGGCCTAGGAGGTTCGAGTAGCCCTGGAGGAGGAAGAGGTGGATATACTGTTAGTTCTTCGGATCAGAATGCGCTTACGCTTGGGCCAAATCAGGCTGCCTGGAGTGGTGCAGGTCGTCAGATCAATGGTGGTTTAGGTGGTCATTCTCTTACTTACGATGCTACTCGCTTATTTATGGGCGGAGGCGGCGGTGCCGGTGATCAGGACAACGGACAAGGTGGCGGTGGAGGCCGAGGTGGAGGTATTGTGCATATGACTGTTTACGGCAGTGTCTCAGGCACAGGAATTATTGAATCCGATGGTGCTGTTGGTCAGAATTCAAATCCTAATAACCAGGCACCAGTAATTTCACCAACATCTGCTCAGCGTAAGGGTAATGATGGTGCCGGAGGAGGAGGTGCAGGTGGAGCTGTTTTCATAAAAAATGCTAGTTCGATTCCTGCTGGAGTTCAAGTATATGCAAGAGGAGGAAACGGCGGGAATCAGGTTTTGAGCTCTTATTTTGCAGGAACCTCGTTTGAGGCAGGAGGACCTGGAGGTGCTGGTGCCGGTGGTCAGATAGCTTTTACAAGTGGAACTCCAACGACTTCAGTAGCCGGAGGAAATTCTGGAACTACGAATTCAGGTCAAATGAATGAATTTCCACCAAATGGTGCAACGAATGGTGCCTCTGGAATAGGAGGTTTGGCAACTACGATCTTTAATATGACAGCAAATAATGCGACTGTTTGTGGTAGCGGATCGGCAACATTATCAGTGAACGTTACAGGAACAGCGCCAGGAACAATTACCTGGTATACGACTCCTTTTGGAAATGTGAGCGTTGCAACCGGAACAAGTTACACTCCAACGCCTACTCCAGCGACTACAACAACTTATTATGTAGGTGTGTGTCCTGGAACATTCAGGGTGCCGGTGACGATAACGATCAATTCTGCACCAACGATCAGTGGTACGCCTGTTTTGACAAATCCAAGTTGTTCAACGCCAGGAAGTATAACGGGTTTAACAGCCTCTGGTGGTACAGGAGCTTTGACGTACGACTGGAACTCAGTTGTAACGGCCGGGCCAAACCTAACAAATGCATCGGCAGGATCATACACGCTGACTGTTACGGATGCGTTAGGTTGTACAGCAACTTCAGGACCGCACACCTTAACTGGAATTTCAGGTCCATCAATCGATAATTCAGCGGTGGTTGTCTCAAGTGAGACTTGTAATGGTACATTGGGAAGTGTGACCGGATTGATCGCAACTGGTAATGGTCTTACCTATGCCTGGAATAATGGTGGAGGATCCTCCTTGGATGCAACGAATTTGGTTTCTGGCTCATACACCTTGACAGTTACAGATAACCTGGGTTGTACGGCTGCCTCAGGGCCATATGCAGTCGGTTTTGTGGCTGGGCCAAGTATCGACGACTCCGGAATTTCCATCGTAAATGAAACATGTACTGCTTCGAATGGTTCGATCTCAGGAATTACATCGAGTGGTTCAGGATTATCCTATTCGTGGTCCAATGGTGGTGGCTCTAGTCTTGATGCATCGAATCTATCAGCTGGGAGCTATTCATTGACAGTTACAGATGGAAACGGATGTTCAGATGTCTCTGGTCCATATAGTTTAACAGATTCGCCTTCTCCAGTGATTGACATTTCGTCTATAGTTTTGAATGATGAGAATTGTGGAAATTCCGATGGATCCATTACAGGGATAACAGTAAGCGGTGGATCTCCGGCTTATATAATCTCTTGGACTAATACTTCACAAACAACATTGGATCTTTCTGGACTAGGCGCCGGAACATATTCTTTGACCGTGAACGATCAGTTAGGATGTTCGGCTACGGCTGGCCCATTCTCGATTGCGAATCTGACAGGTACTACGATTGATAATTCGAATGTCGTAGTACAGGATGAGATCTGTAACGGTACGTTAGGTTCAATTACAGGAATAGTAGTTAGTGGTGGTCAGGCTCCTTTGATATATTCATGGAATGCTGCGCCTTCTGCAGGTCCGGATCTTTCTGGTGCTTCGGCAGGTTCATACACTTTAAGTGTGATTGATGGAAATGGTTGTTTGGCACAGTCTGGACCTTACACGATCAATTATGTTGCTGGACCAACTTTAAACGAATCACTGGCTTCTGTAACTGATGAGTCATGCAATGGTACTTTGGGTTCTATAACCGGAATCTCTGCTACAGGCACAAGCCTCACCTATGCATGGAGCAATGGGGGTGGAAATGCGTTGGATGCGACAAGTTTGAATGCAGGAAATTACTCTTTGACCATAACAGATATAAATGGATGTTTAGCTTCTACTGGAGTCTATAATGTTGCGTTCATTGTTGGTCCGTCCATTGATAATAGTGATCTTATCGTTTCTCCAGAAAACTGTAATAATGCCGATGGGTCTATTTCAGGCCTTTCAGCAAGTGGAACTTCTATTTCTTATTCATGGAGTAACGGAGGAGGTTCTGCAATAGATGTAAGTAATGCAGCTGCCGGATCGTACACATTGACTGTAACAGACATCAACGGTTGCACTAATACTGAAGGTCCGATCGTAATTTCTAATCAAGGTGGACCTTCAATAGATGATTCGGGTATTTCGATCATGGATGAGCATTGTTCTCAAAATGATGGAAGTATATCAGGTATAACAGTTTCAGGAGGTTCTCCGGCCTATACCATCACTTGGTCAAATACAACACAGACTACGTTGGATCTGACATCTCTTGCGGCAGGTTCTTATCAGTTGACAGTATCAGATCAGAATGGTTGTTCGATAAGTAGCGGCCCTTATACTGTTAATGCGGTTGCTGGTCCTTCAATTGACGTTTCTTCCGCAGTGGTTCAAGATGAACTATGTGATGGCACTCAAGGATCCATTACAGGAATTACTGCTTCTGGAACAGGCTTAACTTATGCATGGTCGAATGGAGGTGGAACTTCTCTCAACGCAACAGGATTGGTACCTGGGACTTACGGTCTTACAGTAACAGATGTATTCGGATGTACGGCTAACGCTGGCCCATACACTGTCGCTGCTCCAGCTGGGGTAAGTTTGGATCTGTCAAATATGATCGTAAATGAAACAGCTTGTACTTCTAGCACCGGATCAATATCAGGAATTACAATTGTAGGAGGTAATAATCCTTCTCCATTATGGTCAAACTCAGAAACGACTCTTGACATTAGCAATTTGGGAGCTGGTAGTTATACCTTAACTGTGACTGATGATGATGGATGTGCAGATCAGACCTCTGTTGATATTACGATGATCAATGCTCCATCAATTACTTCTGCAATACCGTCTGATGTAAGTTGTTTTGGCTTGTCGGATGGTAGTATTGAAGTTACCGTAGCCGGAGGAACAACTCCTTATACCTTCGCATGGACTCCTAATGTTGGAACCACTGAGGATGTAACAGCGCTAGTAGCGGGTGATTATACTGTGGTAGTTACAGATGATGCCGGATGTTCGGATTCAGAAACGATCACAGTAACTGAACCGCAAGAATTGTTGGTTACTTTAACTATAACGGATATCAATTGTGCAACCGGAGCATTAGGAGGGATGATCTCAAATGTAACGGGAGGAGATGGTAATTACACGTATGTGTGGGGTAATGGTGAAACAACATCTTCACTATCAAATCAAAATGCAGGGTTGTATGGTGTAACCGCTACAGATGGAAATGGATGTAATGCAAATACGTCAGGAACCATTGGTACTACCGGTTCAATTCCTGTAAGTGTTGCCCCAGCTTATTCAGAAATAGATCTTGGCTCTTCTGTTCAGCTGAGTTTAACAGGTACGGGTACTATAGTTTGGACTCCATCTACAACATTGGATTGTATGAGTTGCGCGGATCCTGTGGCTTCTCCGTCTAATTCGACGACTTATGTTGCGATAGTGACAGACGCAAATGGTTGTTCGGGATCTGACTCTGCAATAGTGGTCATTAAAATGGTTTGCGGAGAATTATATGTTCCGACTATCTTTTCACCAAATGGAACTGGTCCGGCAGACAATAATGTGTTCAAAGCATTCGGTAATCCATCATGTTTGACTGAATTTAAACTTCAGGTTTTCAATAGATGGGGTGAAATGGTATTTGACACCGAAACCATCACGGAAGGCTGGGATGGTCAATATAAATCTCAGGATGCAAATACTGGAATCTATGTTTACCGAATATTCGCTATGCTTGTTGATGGAACAGTGGTGGATACATCGGGTAATGTTACCTTAGTGAGATAGAAAATGATCGAGATTCTAAACGGCACAACTGGTATTGAATTAAGAGGCGTTTATCTAAAAAGCCTTGAAGAGTATAGTTTGATCGATGGAGGTACGGTGATCGTTCATCATTTTAGTGAATTTACGCAGGATTTCATTTCAGGTATTACAGAAACTATTGAGGAGATCCTTGTTTCCAATGGAGACGATCAAAAGGTCATTCGAAGAATATATACTATTCTCGTCGAAGGCTTACAGAACATTCGAGCCCATGCTGAAAAGGATGAAGGAGGGTATAGGGCTGCCTTTCTTTTTATGGTGAAGACCAAATATTCTTACATAATTAAAATGGGAAATCTCATTCAAAAAAATGATGAGGATTTGATCCATGAATACATTGGAGATATCAATAATATGGTTGAGGGTAATCTTCGTAAACTTTATGTTGAGATCCTCAATAGCAGTGTGTTTACAAGAAAGGGTGGTGCAGGTCTGGGTTTCCTGATTATGCGAATGAAAAGTGGTCAACCTTTAAATTACAATATTATTGAGCTATCCAACGGCCAGAGCTTTTTCAGTGTCGAAGTAAGAATAGAACGGTAACGCTATGGAAATGCGCTTGAGCATCTTATTTGTGTTGTTTGTTAGTTTGAGTTTTGGTCAAACCAAGATCTATAAGGGAAGCAGTACTTTTATGTCTGATCAACTTTATGAGATCAGTGATGTAAAGATCTACAGAGTTCAAAACCCGGCAAACAAAATCGATTTCTTGTATATCGACCAGGGAAAGATGTATCTTAAGGAAAGGAAATTCTTTTCAGATGTGCTCTATACGATTCAAAATGATAAGATCTATAAAGGGAATTCTACATCTGTTTTTGATCTTATTTATACCATAAAGGACGGTAAGGTATTAATAGGTGATGGAAACTTTTCGTCAATTTGTCTGTTTACGATTCTTGAAGGTAAGATCTTTAAAGGGGATAGTACCAGTTCGTTTGATCAGATCATGAGCTATGAATTAGATGATGATCATTCGATAACAATGATAGCTGCTTTAATAGTACCGTATTAATAATGGAATGAAAGTCGCTTTTCACGAAGAGTATGTGCATCCGTTACCGGAAAATCATCGCTTTCCTATGGAGAAATATGACCTTCTTCCCAAACAACTCATTTATGAAGGTACTTGTTTAAAAGAAGATTTTATTACACCTGAATTGATTGAAGATCGACGCCTCCTTTCTGTTCATTCGGCACATTATTTACGAGATCTGGAAGAATTAAAAATTAGCCCAAAAGCTCAGAGAGTATCGGGATTTGTACATTCCGACCTTTTGATCAAGAGAGAAAAGAGGATCATGGAAGGAACTCGTCTTTGTGCTGAATACGCATTGCATGAAAAAGTAGCATTCAATATTGCCGGAGGTACACATCATGCATATGCAGATAGAGGAGAGGGTTTTTGTTTGCTAAATGATCAGGCCATCGCCTCAAAATGGCTGATGCATGAAAAAGAGGTAAACAAAATTCTCATAATTGATCTGGATGTCCATCAAGGGAACGGGACAGCAAAGATATTTGAAAACGACCCGAACGTCTTTACCTTTAGTATGCATGGAAAAAATAATTATCCACTGAAAAAAGAGCTGTCAGACCTGGACATTGAATTGGAAGATGGAACAGGGGATAGAGACTATTTGTATTTACTTGAAAGTTCGCTTCATTCTATTTTAAAGGACTTTGATCCCGATTTTGTCTTTTACCAATGTGGCGTCGACATCATTGATACGGATAAACTTGGAAAACTTAAGGTCTCAAAAGAAGGGGCTCGAAAACGTGATATATTGGTTTTTGACACTGTTAAACAATTGGATGTTCCGGTCGTTTGTTCAATGGGAGGAGGGTATAGTCCGAAGATCGCAGATATTGTTGATGCGCATGCCAATACCTTCAGGATGGCTCAGACTATTTTGTGTTAATTTTTTGCACAAATGTCATCTTATTTCGTAGAGGTTTTTATTTTTGTTTGGAATTATTCTAAATAAGGTGAAGCAACAGTTTCCATTTCAAAATTCAACTGCGTCCGAATTGTGTTCGAATTGTGATTGTGGCAAGAAAAAAAGCTGTTGTAAAAAATACAAGAAGAAAGGTGTGCATTGCAAGAAATGTCCGAAATTGTGACAAGATTTGAATTGTCATGAAATTCCTTTTTTCATTCTTTTTATTTGTTTCTAATCTTGTTGTAGCTCAGGAAAATCAAATGGGAACATCTGTTTCGGTGAGATCAGGATGGAGTCCTTATGATATTTTTATCGGTTTCGAGTATCAAAAGCAGATTCATCAGCATTTATTCTTTTCGGCTGTTGAACTCGGCGCAAGAAGGTCGTTTTATCAATCGGAGATGTATCCAAGAATCTCATTGGGTTGGAATTATTTTTTATTGAAACGAGATAAGTTTCAATTGGGACCTGGGTTTCAATACATGTATTCGAATCTTAACGTGGGGAGTGAAAATGAATCACTTCATCAATGGCACGAGTTTGATCTTGATCTTAGGTTTCAGACCAATGGAAGAATAAAATTCTATGTTTTCCCATATGTGGGATGGAGTTCAGAAAACTATCGAGATGCCATTACTGAGACTAAGGTAAGTCAAGGAACTATTGGCTATGGATGTATAATTGGGGTTGGGTATGGGTTTTAAAAGATGTTCGTTTATCGTCCTTTTGATGCTGGTATCCTGTAAGAAAAAGAGTTACCCGGATGTATCGGTTGTGGGTCACGGGTGTATGGGCCTGGAAATTCTGAATAGTGTCTATCATGATAATACGGAGGAAGCATTTGATCTCGCGACGGGGATGGCAGGTTTAGATGGGGTGGAAATTGATGTTCAATTATCGTTAGATGGCAGTATTTGGTTGTTTCACGATGATGAAATTTCGCTTGAAACAAATGGCAGTGGTTGTCTTGGGACAAAAAGTGATCAGGAAATAAAGACGCTCAGCTACAAATCCTTGTATAAGGAGAATCTTGTTAAGTTATCTGAATTGGATCTGACCAGAATAAAGGAAAAAAAACTTTTCATCGACCTACGTCACTACAATAAATGTGAAGGTGCATTTTATGATCCTGTCGAATGGATAGCAGCGATCAATTCGATCGAGTTTCCTGCCGACATAGAATTGTATATTGTTTTATCTATTCCTGAATGGAGTCAGGATTTTATCGATCAGGGTTACAAGGTGCTACTCTCAGCTTTTGAGGAAGAAGAGTTAAGTGATCTATTGTCTCAAGGTTTTATGGCGGATGGATTCATGGTGAAAAATGCCATAATTAATGAGACTGATGTACAGGCAATACGTGCTTTAGGGAAAAAAGTATTTATTTTTGAAATGAGAGCACCGAAATCAATCAGGAAGGCTTTGCAAAAAGGACCTGATGGGGTTGTGTCAGATGATCTCAGGGCTGCATTAATAGAAAGGAACTAATGGCGAAACAGAAGAAAGAAAAGATCAACATTGTCTATTCGACTAATCCGAATTACAATTACGAATATGACGAGGAAGAAGAAGTTGAAACTTTGTCTCCCAATCAACAGAAATTATATGTTTCAATCGATAAAAAGCAGCGAGCGGGTAAGGAGGTTACACTGATTGAAGGGTTCGTCGGTGTAGAAGAAGATCTGAAAGAGCTTGGAAAACTCCTCAAAAGCAAATGTGGAGTCGGTGGTACAGTTAAAGATGGAGAGATATTGATCCAGGGGAATTTCAGAGATAAGATAATGTTGATCCTGGAGAAAGAAGGTTATCAGGTGAAAAGAAAAGGGGGATAAAACAGAACGACCTTGCTGTACGCGATCATAAAACTACAGCAAGGCCGAACTAACTAAACCAAAAACAAACAAGAAACGATGATAAACTAAAAACGTTTATTTCTCTATTTCTAAATTACGCACTTTACCTATTGCGTTTCTTGAAAATACCTGAATGGATACTTCAATTGATTAAACGGAGTCCTTCGAGATGTGAATTGAAAGTATGTTGAAAAAAGATCATACTTTTTAATAAAGTTGAGATGCAGACCACGGTTTTCATTATATATTTGTCTTGATGGAAAAACAAGTCATTCTGAATTCAAGACATTTTGAACTGACAATCAAAAGACTTTGCCATCAACTCATAGAATCTCACAACGATTTTTCTGAATCTGTCCTAATTGGTCTACAACCGAGAGGGGTGAATGTTGTTTCCAGATTAAAAAAAGAACTTGAACAAGTGCTCGGTCACGAAGTGATCTGTGGAAACCTGGACATTACTTTTTATCGCGACGACTTCAGAAGAAGAGAGAAGCCTTTGATTCCAAGTGCAACGAACATTGATTTTGTGATTGAAGGTAAAAAGGTGATCCTTGTTGACGATGTTCTGTATACAGGAAGAACGATCAGATCAGGTTTGGATGCTTTGCTTGCTTTCGGTCGACCGCAGAAAGTAGAGTTATTGACGCTGATCGACAGAAGATTCAGGAGAGATCTGCCAATCCAAGCAGACTACGTTGGAAAGAGCGTTGATACATTGATCTCAGAAAGGGTTCTTGTTGAATGGAATGAGATCGACGGAGAAGACAAAGTGGTACTTTATACACCTGACACCAATGAATAACCTAAGTGTTGAACACCTAACCGGGATCAAGGATCTCACACGTGAGGATATAGAGCTGATCTTCAAAACAGCAGATAGCTTTAAAGAGGTCATCAACAGACCCATCAAAAAGGTTCCTTCACTTAGGGATATTACTATTGCCAATTTATTTTTTGAGAACTCTACAAGAACCAGACTTTCTTTCGAATTGGCAGAGAAACGACTTTCGGCTGATGTAGTAAACTTCAGTGCAGCAAGCAGTTCGGTAAAAAAGGGTGAAACGCTGATTGATACGGTAAACAATATTTTGTCGATGAAAGTGGACATGGTTGTCATGAGGCACCCTAACCCTGGAGCTGCAAAGTTTTTATCGGAAAGGATCAACGCTAAGGTGGTGAATGCCGGAGACGGTACTCACGAACATCCGACTCAAGCTTTGCTTGATGCATATTCGATCAGAGAACGTCTTGGTTCGGTTGAAGGTAAAAAGGTTGTGATTGTAGGTGATATTCTTCACTCAAGAGTAGCATTGTCCAACATTTATTGTCTTCAGAAACTGGGGGCAGAAGTGATGGTTTGCGGACCTTCCACCTTGATTCCAAAATACATTGAAGAATTAGGGGTTAAAGTTGAGAATAATCTGATCAGAGCACTTGAATGGTGTGATGTGGCAAATATGCTGCGTATCCAGTTAGAACGTCAGGATATCAAGTATTTCCCGTCACTTAGAGAGTATTCCATGCAGTTCGGTTTGAACAAAGAAATCCTGGATTCTTTACCAAAGGAAATTATTGTCATGCATCCTGGTCCAATAAATCGTGGTGTTGAGATCACAAGTGACGTTGCAGACTCTAAACAGTCGATCATTCTTCAACAGGTTGAGAATGGAGTGGCCGTTAGAATGGCTGTAATTTATTTACTTGCAGCGAAAATAGAACGTCAATAAAAAATTATTACATTTGGACAAACACGACACAATGAACTTTGAGACTTCCAAGACACAAAATGAGGCTGTAGTCAGAACAAATGTAGAAAAGCTTGATGCTTCGAATGCTCCTGAATTAAAAGCTGAATTGGTTCTGTTAAATAAAGGCGGAGTAAACAATATTGTGATCGACCTTTCCAAAACTAAATATTGTGATTCTTCTGGTCTCAGCGCTGTGTTAACAGCGAACAGGTTATGTAAGGACACAAGTGGCAACTTCGTGTTGTGTGGTCTTCAGGAAAGCGTTAAAAAGTTGATTGAGATCGCTCAATTGGATAAAGTTTTAGTTATCACCGAAAATGAAGCGGCTGCTCTAAATGAGTTGCGTAAGTGAGCTTTGAGATAACGATCCTGGGCAGCGGTGCTGCAATTCCTACTTCAAGAAGAAATCCTACTTCACAATATATTGTTTGTAATGAGCGTCATATCCTAATTGATTGCGGTGAAGGTACTCAAATGCAAATCCGAAAGTATGGAGTGCGTTTCCAGCGGATCAATCATATTTTAATTTCACATCTTCATGGAGATCATTTCTTTGGATTAGTTGGATTGATCAGTACAATGCGATTAATGGGGAGAGATAAAAATCTGGTTATCTACGGACCCGTTGGTTTGGAAATGATTGTTAGGACTCAATTGGAAATTGGTGATGCAAAACTTGATTTCGAAATAGAGTTTGTAGAGCTGGATGGAAAAACGTCCAGAATGATCTACGAAGATAATCTCATCGAAATCCATACTTTTCCTTTAAAACACAGGATTCCTACTAACGGCTTTTTGATCAAAGAAAAGATCAAGGAACGTAAGTTGAACAGCTCCAAGGTCAAAGGGTCAGGATTGTTATTTGAGCATTTACACCGATTGAAATCGGGTGAAGATATTATTACAGATGATGGGAAGGTATTTAAAAACGAAGATTATACCTTGCCACCAAATCCATCCAGGTCATATGCTTATTGTTCTGATACAGCATATTATGAGGATTTGTTGCCCCACGTTCAAGGAGTCGATCTTTTGTATCACGAGGCTACATTTATTGAAAAAGAAAAATCAAGGGCAAAAGCTACCTTTCATTCTACTGCGAAACAGGCGGCAACAATTGCACTAAAATCAGGTGTTAAAAAGCTTTTACTTGGTCATATCAGTGCGCGTTATTCTAATGATCTTGATCATCTGAATGAGGCTGCAGAGATCTTTGAAAATGTTCTGGTGGCCGAGGACGGTTCTCATTACATTTTGTAACCGGGTTATCAACGTGATTTCGTTTAAAAGTCCTCGTAAAATCAAGTAAAACAGGGGCTTGCTCTTATTATATTTGTTAGTTACCCGAATAAGCATTTTAAAATGGCAGAAAATCAATATACAGAGGAGAATATCAGGTCACTAGACTGGAAAGAGCATATTCGCCTTAGACCAGGTATGTACATTGGTAAACTTGGTGATGGTTCAGCTGCAGATGACGGGATATATATCCTTGTCAAGGAAGTGGTGGATAATTGCATCGACGAGTTTGTCATGGGCAATGGGAAGAAGGTAGAGATCAAGATCAAGGACGGGATGGTTTCTGTAAGAGATTATGGTCGTGGTATTCCTTTAGGGAAAGTTATTGATTGTGTTTCTCAGATCAATACTGGTGGTAAATATGACTCTAAGGCATTTAAAAAATCAGTTGGGTTAAATGGTGTTGGTACTAAAGCGGTAAATGCGCTTTCTTCTCATTTCATGGTTTATTCTGTTAGGGATGGTGAGAAAAAGCAAGCTGAATTCGTAAAAGGGGAGCTTGTTCAGGATCATAAACTTTCAAAAACCGATGAGCCAAACGGAACCTATGTAGAATTCTCGCCTGATGATACGATCTTCAAGAAATATGCTTTTAAAACTGCCTATCTCGAGAAGATGATCTGGAATTATTGTTATCTCAACAGAGGATTATCAATTCATTTCAATGGAGAGCGTTTTCAGTCAAAGGATGGATTAAAGGATCTGTTGGAAAACAATATGGATGGGGATCCATTGTATCCGATTATCCATTTGGAGGGCGAAGATATCGAAGTGGCATTCACGCACGGAAAAACGTACGGTGAAGATTATTATTCTTTTGTCAATGGTCAGCATACAACTCAGGGTGGTACTCATCAAAGTGCATTTAGAGAGTCTGTAGCGAAAGTGATCCGCGATTTTTACAACAAGAATTACGAAGCATCAGATATCCGTCAGTCGATCGTTGCTGCGATCTCAGTGAAGGTTATAGAACCTGTTTTTGAATCACAGACCAAAACAAAACTTGGATCTCAGGAAATTGAACCGGGTGGAAAGTCGATCAGAGCATTCGTAAATGACTTCCTTAAAGAAAAGTTGGATAATTATCTGCACAGAAATCAAGATGTCGCAGATATCATCGAACGAAAGATCAAGCAGTCAGAGCGCGAAAGAAAAGAATTGTCCGGTATTCGAAAGTTGGCAAGAGAGAGAGCGAAGAAATCAAGTTTGCACAATAAGAAGCTTAGGGATTGTAAAGTTCATCTTGTCGATCTTAAAGATGATCGTAGAGAAAATTCGACACTCTTCATTACCGAGGGGGACTCTGCGAGTGGTTCGATCACTAAATCAAGAGACGTCGCAACTCAAGCGGTATTCTCTTTGCGCGGTAAGCCTTTGAATTGCTATGGACTCACAAAGAAAGTTGTGTATGAAAACGAGGAGTTCAATTTGATCCAGGCTGCACTCGATATCGAGGAGGATATGGACAACCTTCGTTACAACAAGATCGTAATTGCGACCGATGCCGATGTAGATGGTATGCATATCCGAATGTTATTATTGACGTTCTTTTTACAGTTCTTTCCTGATCTGGTAAAAAGAAATCACGTATATGTTCTTCAGACCCCGTTGTTCAGGGTTAGAAATAAAAAGAAAACGATCTATTGTTATTCTGAGGAAGAGCGCAGATCTGCTATCGAAGAGTTAGGAAAAAATCCTGAGATCACTCGATTCAAGGGATTAGGTGAGATCTCTCCGGATGAGTTTAAGAATTTTATTGGGGAAGACATAAGACTTGAGCCTGTTGTTCTTACAAAAGACGCTTCTATCGAGACGATCCTTTCTTATTTTATGGGAAAGAATACGCAGGAAAGACAAGATTTTATCATTGATAATCTTAGGGTAGAAAAGGATCTTGCAGAAGAGCTTGCTGCTGAAGGATCTGAAGGACTTGAAATTGCATCATAATCATGGCGGAAGAAGAAAACGAAGAACTGGACGGAATTCAGGGGGAACATTCAAAACCTCAGGATACAGCAGGAAGTGATTCGATCATTCCTGTAGGAGGATTATATGAGAACTGGTTTCTGGATTATGCAAGTTATGTGATCCTGGAAAGAGCTGTTCCTTCATTATATGATGGTTTAAAGCCTGTTCAGAGAAGGATCCTTCATTCCATGAAAGAAATGGAAGATGGTCGTTACAATAAGGTTGCGAACATCATCGGTAATACAATGAAATATCACCCACATGGTGATGCTTCAATTGGAGACGCATTGGTTCAGCTGGGGCAAAAAGACCTTTTAATTGATTGCCAGGGAAACTGGGGGAATACCCTTACAGGAGACGGAGCTGCGGCACCCCGATATATTGAAGCAAGATTATCAAAGTTTGCATTACACGTTGTTTTCAATCCGAAAACTACAGACTGGTTGTCGAGTTATGATGGAAGAAATAAAGAGCCTGAACAACTACCAGTGAAATTCCCATTGTTGCTTGCGCAAGGAGCAGAAGGGATCGCTGTCGGTATGGCTTGTAAATTCCTACCTCATAACTTCATCGAACTTATTGATCAGTCCATTAACCACCTTAGGGGCAAAAAGGTAGAGATCCTTCCCGATTTTCCGAATGGGGGAATGGCCGACTTCAGCAATTACAATGACGGATTAAGAGGTGGTAAGGTAAGGGTAAGGGCTAAGATCAAGAAGTTTGACAATAAAACGCTAGTGATCAATGAAGTCCCTTATGGAACCACAACCGGATCCTTAATTGATTCTGTGATCAAAGCCAATGACAAGGGAAAGATCAAGATCAAGAAGATTGAAGACAATACAGCTTCTGAGGCAGAGATCATCATTCACCTTGCTCCGGGAGTTTCTCCTGATAAAACCATTGATGCGCTCTATGCATTCACGGATTGTGAAGTATCGATCTCTCCAAACTCTTCGATTATAGACAAAGATCGCCCACGTTTCATGGGGGTCAGCGAGATCCTCAAAGTGAATACCGATAATACGGTTCGACTTCTGAAAAAGGAACTTGAGATTCGTCTGGACGAACTGGAAAGACAATGGCATTTCTCGACTTTGGAGAAGATCTTCATCAATGAAGAAATGTACATTGATTTCAAATTGTACGACAACAGAGAGTCATTGTATGAATACTTGTACAAGCGATTCGCTAAGTTCAAGAAACAGTTGATCCGTGAGATTGTAGATGAGGATCTACAAAAACTTACACAGATTCCAATGATCCGTATTACAAGATTTGATGCGTCAAAAGCGGATGAGGCGTTGCTAAAGATCGAGGAAGAAATGGTTCAGGTCAAGAATCATCTTGCAAATCTAATCGAATACGCGATCGATTATTACAAAGATCTTAAGAAACGCTTTGGTGAAGGACGAGAAAGAAAGACGGAGATCAAAGTCTTTGATAACATTTCTGCAACGAAGGTAATCATTGCGAATCGCAAACTATATGTTGACACAGAGGAAGGATTTATTGGGTATGGTCTGAAAAAGAATGACCCTGTAAATGACTGTTCAGAGATAGATGACGTGATCATTTTCTTCAATACGGGGAAAATGATGGTGACAAAGGTAGCAGACAAGAAATTCGTCGGTAAAGGAATTATTCATGCGGATGTCTGGAAGAAAGGAGATAAGAGAACGATCTATCATTTGATCTATCAGGATGGCTCTTCGGGAGCTGCCATGATGAAAAGATTCTATGTCAATTCGATTACGAGAGACACAGAATACGATCTTACACGAGGTGCCAAAGGCTCTAAAGTACTTTACTTCTCAGTTCATCCGAACGGTGAAAGAGAAGTGGTGAGTGTATTGTTGAGACCACGTCCGCATTTGAAGCGATTGAGGTTCGATGTAGATATGGGAATTCTTCTGATTAAAGGACGTCAATCCGCAGGGAACAGAGTTACAAAGGAGATCGTTCAAAAGATCGTCCAGAAAGAAGTGGGTGGATCAACACTGGCTGCGAGAAAGATCTGGTTTGATACGGTTGTTGGTCGACTAAATGATGAAGGAAGAGGAAAATTCCTAGGTTCTTTCAAAGGGGAGGACAAGCTACTTACACTATATAAAACCGGGGAATATCGACTTAGTAATTTTGATCTTTCCAATCACTTTGATGAGGATATGGTTCACATTGAAAAGTGGCATCCTGATCGACCTGTATCTGCTGTATATTACGATCCGGAGAAAGACTTGCACTTTGTGAAGCGATTCCTTTGTGAGGTTACATCAGATAAAAAAGTAAGCTTTATCAGTGAAGTCGAAGGAGCGCATCTTGATGTCGTTTCTACTGCCTATCGACCTGTGATAAAGATCGTATACAATAAGCTTCTCAAGGAAACTAAGAATCTACCTGATAATGAGATTCAGGTTGCAGACTTTATTGATGTTAAAGGATTAAAGGCTCAAGGAAATCAGTTGACAAAACTGAAAGTGAAGGAGATCGTTCTTACCCATAGTATCGAAGGGGATGAGCCATGGCCGGATGATCAAGTTTCTGAAGATCCAGAAATCGATGAAGTAGAAGAAGGAGAGGCTGACTCTGATTCTGATGGAGAATCTTCCGAAGGTGATTCCACAATGGAATGGGATTTCACCAAGAAGGATGAGGACGATCAAATGACCTTGTTTTAGAACACTTTCGTTTCGACTTTTCAAGCTGAGATTTTCGCGAGTTCAACGTCATGTATCTACAGGTCGGTTTTTTTTCTGAAGATCATTAATTATCTTTGCAAAAGGATGATTTCTCTCCTGGTTCAATGAGGAAAGGATGGTTGCTCTCCGTGACGAGTGACTTTGAATTCAAACTCTTTTAATATGCAAGAAACAATGGAAAAATTGACGTCAGCAGAATTGATGCAGATGGAAGACAAGTATGGAGCTCATAATTATCATCCGCTTCCTGTTGTCCTTTCGAAAGGCGATGGTGTTTATGTGTGGGACGTTGAAGGGAAAAGATATTTCGATTTCCTGTCTGCTTATTCTGCAGTAAACCAGGGACATTGTCATCCAAAGATCATCAATGCCTTAACTGAGCAGGCGAGAAATCTAACACTGACATCCAGAGCATTTTACAATGATTCGCTGGGTGTATATGAGAAGTTCATTACATCCTATTTTGGATTTGATAAAGTCTTGCCAATGAACACTGGTGCTGAGGCGGTTGAAACTGCCATCAAGCTATGTAGGAAATGGGCATATGAGAAGAAGGGTATTCATGAAAATGATGCGAAGATCATCGTTTGTGAAGGTAACTTTCACGGAAGGACAACAACCATTATCTCCTTCTCAAATGATCCGGATGCGAATAAGAATTTTGGACCTTATACTCCGGGTTTTGTGCGCATTCCCTATAATGACTTAGGGGCGCTAGAAACTGCAATGAAAGATGAGAATATTGCTGGATTTCTGGTTGAACCAATTCAAGGTGAGGCAGGTGTTTATGTTCCTGATGAGGATTACTTGACTAAAGCACATGCTTTGTGCAAAAAGAATGGAGTTTTATTTATCGCAGACGAAGTGCAAACAGGAATTGCTCGCACAGGAAGTATTTTGGCCATGTGTGGAAATTGCCATTGTGAGAATAAATGCGAAAAACAAGAGAGCTACAAACAACCAGATATATTAATTCTTGGTAAGGCGCTTTCTGGAGGTGTATATCCTGTTTCTGCTGTGCTGGCGAATGATGATGTCATGATGGTAATCAAACCAGGTCAGCACGGTTCAACTTTTGGAGGAAATCCACTTGCTTCAAAAGTTGCCATTGCAGCATTGACCGTCGTAGAAGAGGAAAGACTTATGCAGAATGCACGAAGGCTGGGTCAAATTTTTAGAGCAGAGATGCAACGAATTATTGACAATTCCGATCTTGTTTTGAAGGTTCGAGGTAAAGGGCTTTTAAATGCGATCATTGTCAATGATACCCCGGATAGCTCTACAGCATGGGATCTGTGTATGCAATTAAAAGAAAATGGATTGTTGGCTAAACCTACACATGGTAACATTATACGCTTTGCTCCGCCTCTTGTGATGACTGAAGCGCAATTGATGGAATGTGTTTCGATCATTGAAAAAACGATCAATTCATTTAAAAAATAAGCTGCTCTGGTTTTTTTGAAAAACGATATCCTTTTTCCGTTATCTTAGTTAGTTGGAAACCTCTGAAGAAGAACGGATTGCTCAACTTGAGGAAGAAATCAATTCATTGAAAAGTGAATTGAGCAGACTTAAAGCAAGTAGACAAGTAAAGCCCGGAGCAACATTTTCGGCTCCAGAGGAGGTAATGCCTTTGTTTTTGCAGGCAGAAAAAAATGTATCAAGCTATTTCGCTGAGATTGACATTTCGCCAGAAAACGGAGAGATCTTGATTAATGGAGAACGATATCTGCTTTTACGTTCTGCTTCTCTATCGTATGAATTCTTGGATATTATGGCTGAATTCTACGCCAATCTTGGAGTTGAGGAAGCGAAAAGAGTGGGCTATAATTTCTTGTTTGATATTGGACACGTTATTGGCAAAAAGGATGCAAAGGCTTTTCACCAAAAGATGAAGCTAAATGATCCCATCAGTAAACTATCTGCAGGGCCAATTCATTTTGCATTTACAGGATGGGCCAACGTTGAGATCTTACCGGAAAGCAATCCTACACCCGATGAAAATTTCTTTTTGAAATTTTATCACCACAATTCTTTTGAAGCAAGATCATGGTTGAAAGCAAAGCGTAAGTCAGATACTCCAGTTTGCATAATGAACTGTGGGTATTCGTCTGGTTGGTGTGAAGAAAGTTTCAATATCCCATTAACGACAGTGGAGATCACTTGTGAGGCTAAGGGAGATGATAAATGTACGTTCATCATGGCTCCTCCAGATCGGATCAATAATTATTTGGGTAAAGCTCAAGGAAATTCAGATAAAGAACATCAAATTCCAGTTTTCTTTCAGAGAAAGTTCGTTGAAGATAAGTTGAGGACTTCATTGGAACAAAAGGAAACACTGTTAAAAGAGGTGCATCACCGTGTTAAGAATAACATGCAGATCATTTCCTCGCTCTTGCATCTCCAAATGAATGAGATCGAAGATGAACAGTTTCTAGAAATCTTCAGAACAGGATTGAATCGTGTAAATACCATGGCAAGTATTCGCGAATTGATCTATAGTGATCCAAACTTGTTATCGATCAATATTGAAAGTTATTTTAGACAGGTGATCATGAGTTTGATGCAGCTGTATGAAAAGCCGGGTCAACGCATTGACACTCGATTTGATTTTGACATTAAGGAAGGACGTTTCAATCCTGAAAAAGCAATTCCACTCGGTTTGATCTTAAACGAAATAGCATCAAATGCATTTAAACATGCATTCAAGGAAAATGGAATACTTGAACTTCATTTGGTTGAAACTAACGATCAGTATATTCTAAAGATCAAAGATAATGGGCCGGGAATGAAAGTTCAGAAAGGGAAAAATTCTTTAGGCTTATCCTTGATCGATCTGTTATGTGATCAGATAGATGCCGAAATGGTGCGTTCCTCTGATTCCACAGGGGTAGGATATAAGATCTCCTTCGATAAATAATCTTAATAAATCATTTATACTCAGGTTACCTAAAAATGGGTTGTTTCAGTATATTTGTCTCCTAAAAATAAATTAGTTTGGCAACAAAGATCAAATTTGGAACGGATGGCTGGAGAGCCATTATAGCGGAAGATTTCACAGTAGATAATGTCGCAAGAGTAACTTATGCTACAGCATTATGGTTGAAAAGCAATTACGATAAACCAAGTGTGGTTTTGGGACATGATTGTCGTTTTGCAGGTGAACTATTTATGGAAACAGCCGCTAGAATATTTGTATCTCAGGGAATTCATGTTCGTATGTCTCGCGGTTTCGTTTCAACACCAATGATCTCATTGGCTGCCAATCAATTCAATTGTGAAATAGGAGTGATCCTAACAGCAAGTCATAATCCCCCGAGCTACAATGGATTTAAGCTAAAGGCCTATTTTGGTGGGCCACTGGCACCTTGGCATGTTCAGGAAGTGGAAGACCTGATACCAGATAATTGTCCGATCGATTTTAAAGGGATCGATATTGATGGAGCAATTGCTGCAGGTCAAATTGAAATCGTTGACTTTGAAACAAGATATGTTGATCATGTGAAAGCGAATTTCGACATTGAGGCGATTAAATCTTCAGGGCTGAAATTAACGTATGATGCGATGTATGGTGCAGGACAAAATGTTTTAAAAAGAATACTTCCTGAGACTTCATTTTTACATTGTGATTATAATCCATCATTTAATGGTCAGGCACCTGAACCAATTGCTAAAAACTTACAGGAGCTTGAGCAGTTTCTAAAGAAGAATGGTTCGATGGATTGTGCCTTAGCAACGGATGGTGATGCCGACCGCATCGGTTTATACAATGGAAAGGGAGAATTCATAGATTCACACCATATCATTCTTTTACTGATCCATTATATGGTAAAGTACAAAAAGATGACTGGGAAAGTCGTGATTGCATTTTCGGTTACTCCCCGCGTTGAAAAAATGTGTGCGCATTATGGTTTAGAGATCCAAACCACAAAGATCGGTTTCAAGGAAATCGCTTCCATAATGGTTGAAGATGACGTACTTCTTGGAGGAGAAGAGTCAGGAGGAATTGCTGTTAAAGGACACATTCCGGAAAGAGATGGAATTTGGATGGGAATGATCATCTGGGAATTCATGGCGAAGTCTGGAAAGACGCTGGATGAGTTGATCGAAGAGGTCTATGAGATCGTCGGTGAATTCAAGTTCGAAAGAAATGACCTTCATATTACCGAAGAATTGAAACAGAAGATCATCGCGAATTGTAAAGAAGACAATTATAAATCTTTTGGAGATTACAACGTGAGAGAAGTGAAGACCATTGATGGTTTTAAATACTTTTTTGATGATGAAAGATGGGTAATGATCAGACCTTCTGGAACTGAACCTGTCTTGAGAACTTATGCTGAAGCACCTACATTGGAAGAGGTTCGGAAAATTCTAAAACAAACAGAATTAACGATCTGTCAATAAGTAAGTCCCTCCTCGGAGGGATTTTTATTATATTTCAAATAAAAACCATGAAAAAGGCATTTGTGTATTTCCTTGTTGGAGGATTAAGTTTTTCCATTGGTTCATGCGGAGGTAAAGAAGAAAGTGAAAAAGAAACAAAATTAGAGGAATCAGTCGTAGAGGTTGAAGAAATAGATGAGGAAGAAGTAGCTACTATTTTTGGAACGTATGATATGACCGATATGGTTCCTGATGCTGGGGACAAGAAATTGACAGCTCAGGATGAGAAATACATCAAGGAATCTAAAGAAAGAACTATTGGTAAAACAACTTTGATCCTGAATGAAGACGGGACTTTTTCCAGAGAATTCCCACATCCATCAGGAGATGGTAGTATGTCAAAATGGACAGGAACATTTGAACTTGATGAGGCTGCCAGTGCATTGGTATTGAATGCTGAAATGAATGGGAAGAAAATGCCAATGAATTTTACAATTGAAGAAAATACAAGTGAAAAACTGAGTATAAAGACTGATTTTGGTCAGATCTTTATGGTTTATGTGTACACTAAAAAATAATAATTCGATCTGTAGGGAAAGGGGAAGAGTGGTCTTCCCCTTTTTTTATTTCAGATCAAAGGCGGGGTAATATTTAGTCAGTATCTTTGTGATATGGCAGGATCTTCATTTGGTTCAATATTTCGATTGACTTCATTTGGTGAATCTCATGGCTTGGCCATTGGAGGTGTTGTTGATGGAGTTCCCGCAGGTATCAGAATTGATCTTGAAAAGATTCAGATCGATCTTGATAAGAGAAAGCCAGGACAATCGAGACTCGTTACTCAGCGAAAAGAATCTGATACGGTTCAACTTTTATCAGGTTTACTGGATGGAGTAACCACTGGAACACCCATAGGATTTATCATCAAAAATGAAGATCAGCATTCATCTGATTATGATCATTTGAAAGATGCCTATAGGCCATCCCATGCCGATTATACGTATCAGCAGAAATATGGGATCAGAGATCATAGAGGTGGAGGAAGGTCGAGCGCCAGAGAAACAGCATGTAGAGTTGTAGCCGGTTCAATCGCAAAACAGATCCTTGAAAGTTTAGGAATTGAGTTTTCGACGTATGTAGATCAGATCGGTTCGGTTAAACTGGAAGATAATTCTTTTTTTTTATCGGATGCTATTGAGTCGAATGAAGTTCGCTGTCCGGATAATCGCATTGCTGAGAAAATGATCGAACTTGTTGAGCAGATTCGGGCTGAAGGAGATACGATTGGTGGTTGTGTGAAATGTATGATCGTAAATGTTCCGGTTGGATTAGGAGAACCTGTGTTTGATAAATTGCACGCTGATCTGGGCAAAGCAATGTTTTCGATCAACGCAGTGAAAGGAGTTGAATTTGGAAGTGGATTTTCTTCGGTATCAAAAAAGGGTTCTGAGAATAATGATCAATTTCTGCCAAATGGTGAAACCTCGACCAACAACAGTGGTGGAATTCAAGGAGGAATCTCAAATGGAATGCCTATTGAATTCCGTGTAGCTTTCAAGCCCGTAGCGACCATAATGAAAGATCAAAATTCGATCAATGATCAGGGAGAAGAGATCTTGATCAGAGGAAAAGGAAGACATGATCCTTGTGTCGTTCCGCGCGCCGTGGCAATAGTTGAAGCAATGGCTGCAATGGTAATTCTCGACCATTATTTAAGAAATAAAGCAACGAAAATATGATACAAAGAATTCAGACCGTTTATCTTTTACTGGCGATGATCTTATTAGGGGTGGTAAGTTTTGGTATGACCTTTATTTCATTCGTTCAAGATGAATTGAGCCATGATCTGACAGCCTTTGGTATTCTTACGCGCGACCAATCAGGAAGGATCGTCGAAAAAGTAGCATATCCTTTTTATATCTCAAGTTTTATGCTGATTATTCTATGTTTCGTTGGGATCATGGCATATAAAAACCTGAAAAGACAGCTCCGTATCGTTCGTTTAACGTTTTACATCTATCTTCTATTATTGATTGGCCTTTTTATCTACTCTGTGATGGGAGATTCTATCCTGGAGTTGAGTTCTGCAAAGCGTGAGCTGGGATTGGCTTATTTTCTATTTGTTTGTGGATTGCCACTGGTTTTTTTAGCTAATCTGGGAGTTAAAAGAGACAAAAACCTTCTTGATTCACTCAATCGATTAAGATAAATGAATTACCTATCTGTTGAAGGTTTAACCAAAACCTACGGTGAACGCGTTATTTTCAGGGATCTGACATTTGGTATAGATCAAGGACAAAAAGTAGCGATAGTCGCCAAAAATGGTACTGGTAAAACAACACTGCTAAAGTGTTTGATGGATCTTGAACCGTATGATGAAGGACGAGTTGTCTATCGAAATGATGTTTCTCTTGCTTTCATGGAACAGACGGAAAATCTCGATGATAATCACACGATACTTGAAGAAGTATTCTCACATGATCTTCCTGAATTAAGAGTCGTGAAAGCCTATAATCAGGCTATGAAGTCCGGTAATCAACAAAAAGTTGAAGCGATCTTCCAGGAGCTTACAGAGTTAAATGCATGGGATTTCGAAGTGCGGGTTAATCAGATCCTTTCGGTGCTTAAGCTGGATGACAGCGACAAGAAAATAGGTTTACTTTCAGGAGGAGAAAAGAAAAGAGTGGCTCTTGCTAAAGTCCTTATCTCAAATGCTGATTTTTTAATTCTGGATGAGCCTACGAATCACCTTGATCTGGATATGATCGAATGGCTGGAAGAATATTTGTCTAAATCCAAATCAACCTTGTTGATGGTAACTCATGACAGGTATTTTCTTGAGGTCGTTTGTGATACGATCTTGGAAATGGATGATGAAACCATCTACAAGTACAAAGGAAATTTCTCCTATTATCTGGAGAAAAAAGCTGAGCGTCAGGAGCAACTTCAATCGACAGTTGAAAAAGCAAAAAACCTTTTTAAGAAAGAACTGGATTGGGTGAGAAGACAACCCAAAGCTCGTGGAACAAAACAGAAGGCCAGACTTGACTCATTTCAGGAAATTAAAAAGGTTGCCAGTCAGCGATTGGACGAAGATGAAATGGAGCTTCCTGTTAAAATGGAACGCTTAGGGACTAAGATCGTTGAACTCCATCACATTTCAAAAAGCTATGTAGACAAAGTCATTCTAAATGATCTGACATACAATTTCCAAAGGAAAGAGCGATTGGGAGTTGTTGGAAATAATGGAACAGGTAAGTCTACGTTTTTGAATATCATTCAAGGTCTCCTTCCTGCCGATAAAGGGAAAGTAGTTGTTGGTGATACTGTTCGGTTTGGTTATTACAATCAGGAGCTGATCAGGGTTGATGAAGATAAAAAGGTGATTGATGTAATTCGTGACATTGCCGAATTCATTCCTTTGGAAAAGGGAAGACAATTGTCTGCCGCACAATTTCTGGAGCGATTTCTTTTTCCGCGCAGCATGCATTATAATTTCGTCCACAAGCTAAGTGGGGGAGAACGACGTCGACTGAAGTTGATGACAGTATTGATGTCCAATCCAAATTTCCTGATCCTCGATGAGCCAACGAACGATCTTGATATTTTCGTAATGTCAGTTCTCGAGGAATACCTAAGGTCTTTTGAAGGATGTCTGATTGTAGTTTCTCACGACAGATATTTCATGGATAAAATGGTAGATCATCTGTTCGTTTTTGAGGGCCAAGGTAAGGTCGTTGACATTTTAGGTAACTATACCGAATACAGGAAACTGAAGTCTGAAAAGAAGAAAGAAGCAAAGCCGATTCAAGAAGAAAAACAAGTGGCTGAAGCTCCAAAGGTTGAAGATAATAAACCCAAAAAGAAGCTAAGTTTTAAAGAACGTTCCGAATTTGACCAGATCGAAAAAGAAATGGAGCAATTGGAAATAGAAAAAGAAGAACTTACCAATCAATTGTCTGATGGTAGTTTATCAGGAGACGAAATCATGAATGTAGGTAATCGTCTGGCAGAAGTAGTGTCATTGATCGAGTCTAAGACTGATCGATGGTTAGAGCTTTCAGAGTATATATAGTGAAGAGCTACAGTTCTTAATATTTACAGCAAATTTCCAATTTTAAGATCTCCATTGAAAGGGTTGAGTTTCAATGTAAATCTGATTTTTTCGCTATACCTGGAGTTTCCAAATGAATCACTAAGTTCTTTACTCATCCATACGGGTAAATACAGACCGAATACTTTCCCGAAACGAACACCAATTCCAGTGTTGACAGCAGAGTTCACACTAACTCCATTGCTGAATACCCCAAAGTCACAAAATACACCAAATACTCCAATTTTTGGAATAGGGAGTTGGCAATAAATATTGGATGTTGCCATCCAGTCAGCTGTGCTACCATACCAGGCTGTACTTTTGAATCCGCCCATATTTTCAGCACGCTGCTGAGACCAAATTCCACTTAATACACCTCTTCCAAAATAATAGTCCTCATAGAAAAGGTCTTGTGCCCCATCGGTGCCACTTAATGACATCGCATAAGGATAAGTTGCCGTTCCAGGTGAAGCAAAAACATCTGAGAAACCAAAGAAACCGCGGATTTCCACCCATCTTTTCATTGAATTTTTCAAGTATCTGAATTTGTAGGTAGCTTCCGAAGTAAATCGAACCATGTTGGCTGTCGGGCCATCGATATAATCCTCTCTTAATTGATAATTGAATTGATGATCAGGGAAATTCAAATCTCCTGAATATTTAACGAATCCGCCGCTGTAGTCCATCTCCAATCCGTTATTCACATTGTATTTTAGTATTCCCTGAACTCGAATGCTATGAGAAAAGGGACCTACTTTTTTTCGTTGTCCAAGTTTTGCTGTCCAATATGGACTCAATACTGCATATGCACCGTTGAACTTATCAGCATATCCATCGCTGTCTTTGAAAGACTTCACAGAAAGTCCAAATTGAGACGTTTTGAATGTCGTTTTAGGTAATGTAGTGTAAGACAATTCAGCAATTCCCGAGGCCATGCCTCTACCAAACGAATACATTGGTGCTATAAGATACTGGAAGCGGTTAAAAGGAATTCCATTGTTATGGAAAACTGCGCCGATCATGAATTTGTCGTAGTAATTGGCCGCAATGATCGGAGACCAGAACAAATTGGTTTTTTCAGGTTCGTTATCACCGATCAGAAACTCCATTTTGATTGGTTCTATCTTTCCAAAAAGTCCTTTTTTGTGCCACCCGTTGTTATTTCTATACATTTCCGGGATATCTTTTGAGGCGTCAATTCTCGCTGCATCGGGATCTGAAGTCGAAAATTCAAGTGTTCTTTTATTTTTCCCTGGTTCAGCCCATTTCGTTTCAACGATCTGATCTCCTTTAAACAAATTCACCTCGATTGGCCCATTTACCTGTCCTTTGTTACGAATAGTAACCAAGGTTCCGGTTTTCGACCTTTTTACAGATGAGATCTTGTAATCAACATGATTGGTCGTCTGGATCAGATCTTCGAACAACCAACTAAGGTCTTTTCCGGAAGTCTTTTCCAAAACCGATCTCATATCTTCAGGCTGTGGATGCTTGAATTTCCATTCTTCAAAATAAGCATACATGCATTGATCAAACAGTTCTTCACCCAGATAATCCTTCAGGTAATAGAATACCAGTCCCGTTTTCTGATACATGATTATCCCATAATTCGCTGAGCTGAATTCTGCCGAGTGCGTTTCGATCGGCTGGTCTTCTCCAAAATGTGCGATCATTCGATATGAAATATCACCCATGTCGTGGTGATCGAGGTCATTCATGTGAAACCTACCGTTCAAAACCATGTCCGACATTCTCTGGTTGTCCGGATATTTTGTTTGAATGTATCTCACCTCATTCAAGGTGTTCATACCCTCGTCCATCCATCCATGAACTCTTTCATTGGACCCTAAGATGCCATAAAACCAATTGTGACCAACCTCATGGACGATAACTACTTCAAGTTCTTCTTTAGTGCTTGATGATCCAATTACGGTGACGTTAGGATATTCCATTCCTCCTCCAGCACTGATCGTTCCATCTACAGCTGTAACCTGATTGTATGGGTAATCTCCATTCCAAAGGGAATAATAATAGGTTCCATCCCTCAAGTATTCATCGGCATACTGCCATGTGAATGTGTTATGAGGAACCCACATCGCCCAAGTAGTAACTTTTCGTTTTGAATGAGGTAATTCTACCTCACTCCTGGAAACTGCATATCGTTTGTCCGCGAACCAGGCAAAGTCATGAACTCTAGTTTGGGTGTATCTGATCGTTTTGAAGGTAGTCGAAGAAGCAGGGAATTCAGTTCTTCCACCTCGTCCCTGTTTTTGCTGAAGCATTTCCTTGATGTTCTTTTTGGTATCTTCATGTTTAGCATTCAGAAAGTCGATCTCAGATTGGGTTTGAAGGTCTCCCGTAGCACCAACGACATAATTTTCAGGCAATGTAATGCTTACATCAAAAGATCCATATTCAGAATAAAATTCACCTTGATTAAGATAAGGAATGGCATTCCAGCCATTCTTGTCATACACTGCAGGTTTTGGATACCATTGTGTGATCTGGTAAGATTGTCCAATGTGCCCAAGTCTTGAAATAGAACCTGAAGGAATCTTTACTTTGAAAGGTGTACTGATCTTCACTCGTTGGCCACTAGCAAGTGGAGTATTCAATTTTAGAATGGCGATATCAATATTTGCGGGATCAAGAGACCAAGACACCGTTTGACCGTCAGCTTTGAAATTTAGAGAATCGATCCAACCTTTTATTTCCTCTGGTCCGAAAGTAAGATCTGTTTCACCACCCTCATATTGTTGTTTGCCTAGTGCAGTCTTTCCATTTTTATAGGCATTTGGCCAAAGGTGAATGTACATTACATCTAATGTATTTGGAGAATGATTGATGTATTCAAATTCTTCAAAGGCTGACAACGTATGGTCCTTATCATTTAACGTGACATTGATGGTATAATTCACTTCTTGTTGCCAATATTGGGCAGTACTGACAAACGAGGAAAAAAAACTTAAGATCAGAAGGGTTAATCGATTCATTTGAAATGTTTTGACAAAAATAAAATGTTGCCACATTTAGACCTATGGAAAAGGAAAAAGTTACAAACAAAATAAGCCCTCACTTGGAGGGCTTTCAGTTTTTACGTGTTGGATTATTTCATCACTTTTACGATAAATTCACCTTTTTCAGATGTGAATTTTACAAAGTAAACGCCTTTGCTCCATTTACTTGTATTGATAGTTGCAGATGAATGTAAAATATTGTTTTCTGAAATCACTTTTCCATTAATATCAGAAACTGAAAACGAAATTGAAAAATCTGAAGAGCTTGTGATTGATAATTCATCAACTATCGGATTAGGATATACCTTAATGCTATTGGTGTTTAGCATTTCTTCAATTCCAACGGATAAAGTTAAATTAACGCACTCAGATGTATCTGAACATGCACCTTCACTAACAACGACAGCATATGATCCTGAAGCAGTAGCGGTAAATGTTTGTTGATTTTCATTCGCAATTGCCAAACCAGTTGAACAATCAATCCATTGATATTGGGCTCCAATAGCGTCAGCAGTGGCGGTACTGTCATTTACTAATGTCGTCGTAGTTAGAGGATTTGAACAAACAGTAAGGATTATACAATCTGAAGTATCTGAACAATCTGTGTCAGTAACAATAACCGCATATGATCCTGTTGTTGTGGCTGTATATGACTGTTGGATCGCATTTACAATTGGCAATCCCGTCGCACAATCAATCCACTGGTAACTTAAACTAGTTGCATCTGCACTTGCAGTGCTTTCATTAACTAGAGTTGTTGAATTTGATGGAGTTGTACACTCAAAAATAATACTTGAAATAGAGCAAGGGAAAATCTGATATCCCCCATCGAATGGGGAAGAATTATCAAACTGTCCTCCAACACCAATCACGGTAAAAAATCCTTGAGGTGCAGCCGATCCTGGAATATCTGTATCAGAGTCTATTCTCATTACAAAAGTATTCGTTCCATCTGTAATGTCAACACTAGAACTTCCTGTTGCAAAATTGGTAAATGGAGTAACTAAGGTCATTCCCTGCATCATGATATATTGCGATTCAGTAGATTCATCTAGTGCAGTTACAAGAACCGGATCAAATAAAGCAACATTTTGAGCAAGGAGTTCAATTTCATCTGCGATCACTTCAGTTAACCCATTGTATTGACCAATTTTACCATATACCCTAATTGAATCTCCCTCCATTGGACTAGTATAGTTCGAGATGTCTACTGAAGAGTAAAGGTTGATCCCTTCTTCGGAAGCATCTATTAATGTTATGCTGTAACCTGCATTTCCATCAAAGTCCATGCAATGCACAACACCAGTTACCTCAACTAATACATCTATTGAATCTGAAACCCCGTTGGCATTTACCGTTGAAATTTGGTCGATAGTATAATATACATAGTCATCGGCAAAACCAGACACATTGACAGCTACGTCAGCAGCGTTCGTTGAGCTAGCAATGATGTCACCTGAAAAATTACCCATCATTGCTGCATTACCGCGAACATAAATGGTTGTGGCAGGAACATTTCCTCCAACTTGATTTACAACCAAACTGTTTGTAAAACCTGCAGCTGTAGTTAATGATATTTCTACGTCAGCAGGTGCAGTTAAAGTAATATCATCAATGAGTGCCAAACCTGATACAGTAAATGTCTGCTCGGTAGAAGGAGTCCCAACATTGTGGTCCAATCCAGTCAAACTCGTCGGATTTGCTGAAATAATTGGTGTTGAGGAAGAACAGCTGCCTGGGTCAGTTATAGTTGCGTCAAAAGTACAACCACCAGTTGTATTATCAGTAATTGTTAGTATTACATCTCCACCACCAGACGAACCTGGTTGTAGCTGGAATACAGAAGAAGCTCCATAGGTTCCAGTTGTAGGACTGATTGTACCTGAAGAAACGGCAACTGTGTATGTTGTTCCTAGATTAAAGCCCGTAGGATCAATATTGAATGAAATGAAATCATCATTGGTCACTGATGGTGTAGTGTTGTCATTACAAGAAATATTACTTAGACCAGCATCTGAAATCAAACATGTCGAGCTCACGAAATTCAATGACCCTCCAATTGCGAATCCAATTACACCTGGAGCCGCAGTAGATAAATATCCAAAACCTCCAGTAGCTGTATTACCTGAAGCATACATTCTTATGGTAATTGTGGTAGAAGCCGGAACATTCTGTAATTCTGCGATACCTGTAAGGTCAATAGTAGGAATAGATGATGCTGAGACAGGTGCTATTTCCGGACTTCCAATAAGTGTGAAATTAGCTCCGTCAAGGCTGTACGCATACTGAACGGTAACGCCTGGCGTGCCAAAAAATGTCGCAGTTCCACCAAATCTACCATCAATTGAAGATAATGACAATTCATAACCTGGTGCTGAAGACAACTCGTTTTGAAAATAATCCAAATTAGATGTGGCAATTCCATCGTTCATGAAACCAACAGTTCTAAAAGAATTGGCTCCAGCTGATACTGCTGCGCCAGGTCCTCGTGTGAGTTCACTTGGGGAATCAAGATTTACATCATAGACTTCAGGTGTACTTGTCGCAAGTGCAGTTTCTCCTGCGAAATCCCATGCGGCAATCTGAGTAAAACTCAAGAATGGTGCTAGTAAAAATAGTAGTATTAATTTTTTCATGTTTTTATTTTGATAAGTCGCAAATTTAATAAATTCAGAGAGATGTAAACGGAGTTATAGTTTTAAGAAATTGTAAATTAAAAAAGAGGCTTTCACCTCTTTTAATATTTTAATGCATTTGCTCGTCCTCTTCCGGATCTGGCGGGAATATTTTTGGAAGATCTTCAAATCCTTGAAGTCGATCAATGAACTCCTCTAATTGACTCACTGAAATACTCTTTGCGATGATCTTCTTGTCTTTATCAAGAACAAATACTCTTGGAGTAGAGAAGATGTCATAGGTTGTTTGATAATTCAAGGACTCTATGGTAGTATACTTCGGCACAAACTGTCTTGCGTCCTCCATAGCAGCTTTGTATAATGGATCGGTTACAGCTACATTTATGAATGTCAATTTATTATCACGAATGAACTTTTTCCATTTTTCAAAGTCCTCACCAACAGCTTTACCAACAGCAAAGATCTCAACATTTCTTTCTTTGAATTTCTCCTGGTAAAGGGTTTCCAGTTTCGGAGTTGTTTTCTTACAATGTCCGCATTCCGGATCCCAGAAATAGAGAATTGTGTACTCTGAATTTAGAGAATAGAAGTCTTTCCACTGCACATCTGTTGTATCCCTTAGACTAACATTTGGCGGAACTGCACCCATCACTAAACGTCTTTGAACAGGAATTTTTTCACAAAGATCTTCCAGTTTTTCGTCGGTCATCCAGAAAGCCGGAGATTTACCGTCTGCATTCTTTGAGCAGTAATATTTATCCGCCATCATGATGTAGACCTTATCCATTCCCATGATCTTACTTTTCCCGTAGGTAGAAGTGATCCATGAAACACAATATTCAAATGTTTTTGACTTCGGATCGAGCTGATCACAGAATTGATAAGCATAATTCAAAATAGTATCCCAATGCTGTACCAACATGTTTTTTCCGAAGTAGTATTCCAGTTTATTGTGGAATACAGGTGTGTTAACCAATCTATCATCTTTCAAGTCAACGTTATCCCAATAGTGAGTTCTGAAATAGTTGAATCTGAAGAAAGAATCGATCACATTTCCTTTTTCATCCACAGGAGCTTCAGGAATATCAATGTCCATTGACATTTTAACAACTTTGGAAACCAATGTCGTCGGATGATCAGCGATCAGTTTATTCTGATAGTCGATCACTAGTTTATTTAGTGAATCGATCTTGTTGGTTAGTGAAGTGAATTTTGGATCATCCTTACTAAGGCCCTTTCGTTCTTCCAGGTACTTACCCGATTCACTCTTCTTTTCTCCTATAAATTGAACATAAGGCAAGAAGATTTTATTCTCTTCTGACTTTTTTACTTTCAAAGCACCTTGAAGGTCTTCAGCCTTTGTTTCAAGAACAACTTCTTCGTTGTTATAAACGAATTCAAAATACTTCTGCTCTGGAAGGAGAAGTCCAAGGATACCTGCCTTTTGCTTACTACCATCAAATTCTACGTACCCTCCTTTGATCTCTGCTGTGTCAGCGTAATACAGACCCTTTCCAAAGTATTTAATTAGAAAAACAGTCGTGTCCTTTTGACCAACAACTTTTAATTTCAGCTTTTGTCCATAAACTGATGATGCAATAATAAATAGTGTTATTGTCAGAATCGATTTCATAATTTTGTATACTTTAAGTTGAAGTTATTGACTAGACGCAGCAAAAGTAAAAAAGTAATCACTTTTAACATTTCTTTAACGGAATCAATAATCTTTAAAAATTCCTTTCTGTGCATTTCTGTAGGATGCAACACTGAAGATCAGATAGGCAAACAGAAGAGACAGAACGCTTTGGTACGATAGGGTGGTATCAATGTATAGCCCGCCCGATTCAAACATTTCGTCTAGAAAGAATTTAAAAATGAAGAAAACAGCTAATCCAGAAGCTGAAATTATTCCAAATACCTTTACGAAATAAATGAAGAAATGGTTGATCAACATTTTTGGAGGGTAACCAATTCTAAGCAGAGTTCTAACTTCATACGCATTACGCGACATCAACAACTGCATGTATTGGATCAACACAAGTCCAGAAACGAAAACGGCAATCACGGAGATTCCAAGTACGACAAGAAATAGAGTTCCCACCATACTTTTGAGCCTTCCTACAACCATTTGAGAATTCTTTGATTCAAGTCCTCGTTCATTCAACATTTCCTCAACGCGACCAAATTCACTTTCTTTTCCGGCGATCATGATCTGCGTGATCTTTTTCTCTTTTTCTGTTGAATATTTGTCGTTCCCATATTTCATGAAACTTTCAGGTACCAGAATCGAAGCCACTTCGTTGGTAAAACCAATGATCCTGGCATCCACCCATTCTTTATCTGTGTCATTTTTCAAAGTGAACTTAAATTTCACATCCTTTGCCAGATCATCAGAAACTTGAGGTATTCCCTGGGCACTCATGAACGTATTCAACATCACCAGAAAATCACGCGGCAGCACGATCGGAACAAATTCATCACCCTCTTTCCAGTGCCACTTATCAGATTTGACGTCGAGAAATTCGGGATC
>Ga0102824_1000010_pt1 | contig 72493 bp, 59 predicted proteins | sample ColrivemetaGS753_FD_78460 | JGI IMG/M metagenome (GOLD analysis project Ga0102824, IMG submission 78460) | Estuarine microbial communities from the Columbia River estuary - Ebb tide non-ETM metaG S.753 | ecosystem: Environmental > Aquatic > Marine > Intertidal zone > Estuary | place: USA... | reverse complement strand
TTTCTTTTAACTCTTTTAAAGAGTTAAAAGAAAAACCTTGGCATATAGAAGGTAAGACGAATTCAGAATGGGTTCTTCTGGACTATATCAACGTTGTTGCTCATATCTTTTACAAAGATGCGCGTCCTTTTTACGATCTTGAAGATCTGTGGGCGGATGCAGTGCGCAAGGATGTACCCAACTTATAATGAAGTAAAAAGATGTCAGAACAAAACAAAAAAAAGAATCCTTTTTCCATATACTGGATCTATGCAATAATTGGGGTTGCTTTAATCGGATTTCAACTTTTCAGTGGATCCGTAGGACGTATCCCTGTGAAATTCCAGAGCACTTTCGATCATCTTGCTGAGCAAGGATATGTTACCGAAGTTGAATTGATCAATAAGGTTAGAGTTGATTTTAAACTTACTATTGAAGGAAAGGAATATGTGAAGAAATCGAATGACAAGAAACTAAAAACGATCAAGGAATCTCTGAACAATAATTCAGCTTTGAGACAATCAGAGCCGGTTTATGAATTAACCATAGTGGATGCAGGTAACTTTGAATCAAAAGTAGATGAGATCAATAAAAAGATCAAAGAAGAGAATACTAAGCTGAGTACTGAGGATAAAGAAACGATTCCTCTTCTTGAATTTACTACCGATGAAGAAATCAATTATATCGGAAGCATCCTACAATTCTTACTCCCTATTGGTCTAATGATCGTTATCTGGATCTTTGTAATGAGAAGAATGTCCGGCGGAGGTGGTGCAGGAGGTGCAGGAGGACAGATCTTTAATATTGGAAAATCAAAGGCACAGGTCTATGAAAAAGGTAAAACGACCAATGTAACGTTTAAAGATGTTGCCGGTCTGGAAGGTGCCAAAGAAGAGATCGTAGAGATCGTTGAATTCCTTAAGAATCCGAAGAAATATACTGAGTTAGGAGCAAAAATTCCAAAAGGTGCCTTACTGGTAGGTCCTCCGGGGACAGGTAAGACCTTACTTGCGAAAGCCGTTGCCGGTGAAGCGAAGGTGCCATTCTTTTCATTATCCGGGTCAGACTTCGTAGAGATGTTTGTTGGAGTTGGAGCTTCAAGAGTAAGAGACCTTTTCAAACAAGCAAAAGAAAAAGCCCCATCGATCATTTTCATCGATGAAATCGATGCCATAGGTAGAGCAAGAGGAAAAAACAATGGATTCAATTCGAATGACGAACGTGAAAACACATTGAACCAGTTGCTTACGGAAATGGATGGATTTGGCACCAATTCAGGTGTGATCATCCTTGCTGCAACAAACAGAGCTGATGTATTGGATTCTGCATTGATGAGAGCCGGTCGATTTGACCGTCAGATCTATGTTGATATGCCAGATATCAATGAGCGAAAAGAGATCTTCAAAGTTCACTTGAAGCCAATCAAACTGGAGCCAGGTATCGATATAGACTTTTTAGCAAGACAAACTCCTGGTTTCTCTGGAGCAGATATTGCAAACCTATGTAATGAAGCTGCGCTTATTGCAGCAAGAAAAGAGAAAAAATTCGTTCAGAAACAAGATTTCCTTGATGCTGTAGATCGAATTGTCGGAGGACTTGAAAAGAAGAACAAGATCATCACGAAGGATGAAAAACAAGTAATTGCGTTCCATGAAGCTGGTCACGCTACAATTTCTTGGTTGCTTGAACATGCATCTCCTTTGGTTAAAGTAACAATTGTTCCAAGAGGTCAATCTTTAGGAGCAGCATGGTATCTTCCGGAAGAAAGAAGTATCACGATGACGGATCAGATCCTGGACGAAATGTGTTCGGCACTTGGAGGTAGAGCCGCGGAGAAGGTGATCTTTGGAAGAATCAGTACAGGAGCATTGAGTGATTTGGAGAAGGTCACAAAACAGTCATATGCCATGGTTACGATGTATGGTTTGAATGATAAGATCGGAAATATCTCATACTATGATTCTCAGGGAAGAGATGCTTTCACAAAGCCTTATTCTGATGATACCGCACGTATCATTGATGAGGAGGTAAGCAAGATCATTGAGACTCAATATGCACGTGCAATCGAGATACTTAAAAATCATGAGGATCAACTAAGACAACTTGCTAATAAGCTTTTAACTTCTGAAGTCATTTTTAAAGAAGATCTGATCGAGATTTTTGGCAAAAGACCTTGGGATCCGGAAGATGAACATGTCATCCCTTCTGAAGAGACCAGTGCTGAAGAGATCGTTGAAGAAAAGTCTAGCGAGACGGAAGTAATTTCGGAAGAGTCTAACGAGGTTGAAAGCAATGTAAAGACAGACGAATCTTCTTCAGACGATGAAGACTCAGTTACTGATAAAGAAGATCAATAAGTCTTCGAAAAGAACCTAAATGAAGTAAATGAGTAATTTACTGCTGAGAGCTATAACGGGTGCAATTTTTGTCACCATTATTATTGGATCAATATTATATGGTCCATATGCTCAGTTAGGCGTTTTTTCATTGGTTACGATTCTTGGATTGAACGAGTTTTTTTCCCTTTTTAAGGGACACACAATTGTTGCTGTTAGTAGAGAAATTGGTTTATTCATTGGACTTTTCATCTTCTTCATTCTTGTTGGAATTAGCCTCGAGTGGATCCCGGTGATCTCGCTTGTCCTTATCGCTCCCTTGTTTTTTACGCTTATCCTTAGTGAGCTATGGAAGAAAAAAGAACATCCATTGATCAACATTTCAGTTTTATTCTTTGGTATCATTTACGTTGTTTTGCCTTTTTATCTTGCTGTAGATCTGAACTTGAGAAATGACCAGTTTATGCCTTCCGTGATTGGCATGTTCATTTTGATCTGGACAAATGACACTTTCGCCTATCTTTCAGGTCGGGCATTTGGGAAAACAAAACTCTTTGAGCGCATCTCTCCTAAAAAAACCTGGGAAGGAACGATTGGCGGGATTATTATGACCTTGATCTTTGGTTGGTTGATTGGTGCGTATATTAATCAGGGTCACGAATTATTCTGGATGGTTTCAGCTGCAATTATTGCTCCTTGTGCCATATATGGTGATCTTCTGGAAAGCCTATTCAAAAGAAGTTTAAACATCAAAGATTCCGGAACAATCCTTCCAGGTCATGGAGGAATTCTTGATCGTTTTGATGCAGCTTTATTTGCTATTCCTTTTTTCTATAGCTGGTCAATGATTTATAGCTATTTTTGACAAAATTTTTTTGAAATGACCTTACATCGAGAGGGCTATGTTATCATGACTGTAGGACTCATTCTATTGAGTCTCATACAAGTAGGTAATTATTTTTTATTCAATTTCCTGGGCTGGTCCTGGTTATTTTACTTGCTTACAGCTGGTGTTCTGGTAATGGCATACCTGATCATTCAATTCTTCAGAATACCAAACAGAAGCTGCATGTTTGCTGCAGACGATGTCATGTGTCCTGCTGATGGAAAAGTAGTGGTAATTGAAGAGGTGGAAGAATCAGAATATTTCAAGGACAAAAGAATTCAAGTAAGTATCTTCATGTCTCCTCTAAATGTTCATGCCAACTACAACCCAATTTCAGGAATTATTAAGTACGTCAAATATCACCCTGGATTATTTCTTGTTGCTTGGCATCCGAAGAGCAGTACTGATAATGAAAGAACGACAATAGTAATCGAACATTCTTCTGGCAAGGAAGTTTTATTCAGACAAATCGCAGGGGCGGTAGCAAGAAGAATTTGCTATTATGTTCAAGATGAACAAAAAGTAAGAACAGGAGAAGAATTCGGGTTTATCAAATTTGGTTCAAGAATTGATGTATTCTTACCACTGGATTCAAAAATAAATGTTAAAATCGGTGACGTCGTAAAGGCAAAACTGACGAAAATTGGGGAACTAGTATAAATTTTATTAATTTTATAAAAAAATTGGCCATGAAAAAAGTACTTTTTGCAATCGCATTGATCACTTTCACTGGTTCAGTTGCTTCAACTGCATATGCAGCTTCAACTGGAGTTAAGACTGAAATCAAGAAAGATGATAAGAAAAAGAAGAAAAAGAAGAAAGCATCTTGTTGTTCAGCTGAGTCTAAAGCAACTGCTGGATCATGTTCTTCTAAGTCTACTGAAGGAAAATCTTGCTGCTCAAAGAAGCAGTAATTAGATTTGCTTTAATAATAAAGGCCGCTTTTAGCGGCCTTTATTATTTTATTAATATTCCTACCGGACAATGGTCTGACCCATGAATTTCATTCAGTATGAATGATTCCTTTACCTTGGGTAAGAAGGATTCAGACACCATAAAATAATCAATTCTCCAGCCAATGTTCTTCCCTCTGGCTCCGGCGCGATAACTCCACCATGAGTATTTGACCTCATCTCCGTTCAAGACTCTGAAAGTATCGATTAATCCCGCTTTCGAGTAAGCATCCATGCCGTCGATCTCCTCCTGCATAAATCCAGCAGCCTTATTGTAATTCTGTTTTGGTCTTGCAAGATCGATCTCCTTATGTGCAACATTGAAATCACCGCAAACCACTACTGGTTTTGATTCCTCCAGTTTTTTAAGGTATTTAAGAAACTCCTGATCCCATGACTGTCGATAATCAAGACGAAGTAATTCACTTCCTGAATTAGGTACATACACATTGATCAGATAAAACTCCTCAAACTCAGCACAAGTTATTCTACCCTCATTATCGTGTTTTCCAACTCCAATATAATAGGTTACCGAAATAGGCTGATGTTTCGTCAGAATGGCAGTGCCTGAATAGCCTTTCCTTTCCGCTTCATTTGCATAAACATGATAATCTTTGAGGGGTGCAACGGTCTCTTTTACCTGATCAACAGTAGCTTTCGTTTCTTGAAGGCAAATGATATCGGCATCAAGCTCACGCATATCTTTCAAAAACGACTTTTGCATGATCGCCCTGATTCCGTTGACATTGAAAGAAATGATCTTCATTTTTTATTTTAAAATTAGGTAATATCCATGCAAAATTAGTGTTCCAGACGAAGAATTCCCCATTATCTTTGTGACATGCAAGCTTTTGACCTTCAAACTATACAGGATCTGGAATTTGACACACTGATCAACTGGTTGGAGGAATATGCTATTGGAGGAACTTCCAGAAAGCGAATTCAGGAACTTAAACCTTCAAACAAATTCGATCAGATCACAAAAGATCTGAATACCGTGAATGAGCTCTTGACGATCAGGACAACCGGTGAAAGTTTTCCTGCTTTGGATTTCGAAGAACTTGAGACTGAACTGAGAATATTACCGGTGAAAAATTCAGTCCTTCAACTGGAGGGTTATATTCGGATCAGTGTTGCTTCAGATCTGATCAATCGCTTATTGTATTTTTTTGACAAACGGGAGAAAGACTATCCTCTGCTCTCTGATCTTTTCAAAGAGGCTTATTTCACGAACGAAATTATTGAAGCAATCGATCAGATCTTTGATCGAAATGGTAATGTTAAAGATGATGCCTCCCCCCTGCTGTTTGAGATCCGACAGAAAATTAAGGTGGTCAGAAATCAGATCAACAGAAATTTCGACAAGGAATTAAGGCGATTAACCAAGGACAATTTGTTGGCAGAAACGAGGGAAACTTTCATCAACGAAAGACGGGTCTTGACCGTTTTATCAACTCATAAAAGAAAGATTTCCGGAACGGTTGTGGGATCCAGTAAAACAGGAAGCTTAACCTTCATTGAGCCACAAATAAACATTCAAGTGAACAATGAACTGGAGCTCTTGCTGGACGATGAACGAAAAGAGATCTATCGAATTCTACAGGAGCTTACAAGAACCCTTGCGACCTTCCTTCCGTTGATCAAAACATATCAGTTCATTTTAACTGAACTTGATTTCATCAATGCAAAAACAAAACTCGCGATCAACTTGAATTGTGTATTACCAGGAATCGTGAATGAAACACGACTGGAATTGATCGACGCATTTCACCCAATTTTATGGTTGAACAATAAAAATAATGGAAAGAAGACTATTCCACAGTTCATTACCATGGATCGATCAAGCCGAATGCTTGTCATTTCAGGACCAAATGCAGGAGGTAAAAGTATTACTCTAAAAACGATTGGGTTACTGCAGTTAATGCTTCAATCCGGACTCCTTGTCCCAGTGAATCCAAACAGTAAAATGTGCTTTTTTCAGCAGGTACTAACTGATATTGGAGATAATCAATCCATCGAAAATGAGCTCAGCACCTACTCCTATCGATTGAAAAGGATGAAGCAATTCCTGCAGATCTCAAATAAAAGAACTTTATTATTACTCGATGAATTCGGAACGGGATCTGATCCGGATCTGGGCGGTGCATTAGCAGAGGTCTTTTTTGAAGAATTGTACAATAAGAAAAGCTTCGGAGTTATCACAACTCATTACGCCAATATAAAACTCAAGGCCGATCAATTGACGAATGCCATTAATGGCTGTATGCTATTCAATACTGAGACGCTTGAACCTTTGTATCGCTTCTCTATCGGGCAGCCAGGAAGTTCATTCACATTTGAAGTAGCTCAAATAAATGGTATTCCTTTAGATCTGATCGAAAAGGCTAAAACAAAACTGGATGATCGAAAAGTAAAAATGGATCGCCTTCTTTCTGAACTTCAAAAGGAGAAAACGTATTTAGAAAAACTAAACAAAGAGCACATCGAAGCTCAGCGTTTGGCAAATGAGGCTAGGGAACAATTCACCGAACGAAAGTCAAAACTTGAATTGAAGATCAACTCTTTGAACGAGTCAAATGAAAAAAACCAACGGTATATCAATGCGGGTAGAAAAATGATCGGATTCATCGATCGATTTATTTCGAAAACGAGGAAGAAAGATGCAAACAAAGACCTCATCAATGAGATCATTAAGTATGTTGCTGTTGAGAAGAATAAAATTGATGAAGCAAAGAAGCAAGCTGAACTGAAAGCACGCATCCAACAGCCGGCAAAGAAGAAGAAAAAAGTAACTCCTGAAACAGACCCCTATCAGAGACATCGTATTAAGGAAGGATCAAAAGTTAAACTGATCTCCACCAAGCAAACCGGAGTTGTCGAGGGAATTCAAGCAGAAATGGTTACCGTTCTTTTCGGCTATATGAGAATGAAGGTAGAACGCGAGAAATTAATGTGGGTCCAGGACTGATCAATGTCCTTTTAGCTGAGAGAAAAGGATAAAAACTCCCATCACTAAAACAAAGTAACCAAAGGCTTTTTTCAAGCTCGAACCCGGGATTTTTTTTGACAACAGAATTCCAATGAAAATTCCAATTACTGAAGCGAACGTAAAGAAAAGTAGCAGCTGCCAGTCAATTTCTGCATGACGAGAAAGATCACCCGTAAATCCAATCAATGATTTAGCTGCGATGATGAGCAAAGATGTACCTACCGCTTTTTTCATAGGAATCTTTGCAAACACCACAAGTGCCGGTATGATCAAGAATCCTCCTCCAGCTCCAACCAGACCTGTCAATACACCAACCACAGCTCCTTCAAGAAGGATCATCGGATAATTGTATTTAATTGCATCTTCTTCAACAATTTCCTTTCTCGATCTGATCATACTGAATGAGGCAGCAATCATTACGATCGCAAAAAGCCCCATCAAAAGAATTGACTTCGTTACGACAAAACTTCCAATCGAAAAGACTTCATCCGGAATCAAAGGAACAAGAAAATATCTGGTGAGATAAACAGAAATAATTGACGGAATTCCAAAAATCATTGCTGTTTTAAGATCCACCTTACCGAGCAGATAACTATGTACTCCTCCAATAAGCGCTGTCGCACCAACAATAAACAAACTATAGGCAGTTGCAGCAACTGTATCTACAGCCATTAGGTAAACAAGAATAGGAACCGTGAGAATAGAACCTCCGCTTCCAATTAATCCTAGTGAAACCCCTACTAATAAAGCTAGAATATACCCTATCAATTCCATCAAGCAAAGATGACTAAATTTCTTCTGAGTAATGTAACGATTGTTGCAGTTCCAATTTCTAAGTATTTCTACATAGAACGGAAAGAGTATCAATACTGATTTTTAACCAGGATATTCTTAAATTTGAATCTTCTTTTAAAAACCGTGCGACATTTGTCATGTATTTAATTATTTGAAAAATCAAAAGAAAAAAAACAATTATGAAAACACTATTAACATCTTGCCTTGTCACTTTTGCATTTGCTGCTAGCGCACAATTAAAAGTATACACAAAAACAATTGATCCTACTTGCAAAGAAGCTCAAAATGGATCAATAACTTTGAAATTTGATAACGCAGTTCAACCATTAATAATTAATGGTGAAGAATTTGATGGAAATGAAATTGCATTTTCAGATCTTTCTTCAGGAAACTACGAATTCCTCATTTCAGACAAAGAAAATCAATCTGCAACTGTGCAGTTAACTTTATTTGAAGGACCTAGCCCAACTGTTAATTATATTATGAAGAAAGCATCTACAAATGTATCAGCGGACGGTGCGATTAAATTTGAAATTAATTACAGTAATTCATCCTTTGAATACGAGTGGTCTGCTTCAAATAACAAACCATTTACTGAAGAACCTGATAGAATAAAGGATCTTACTGCCGGAATTTACACGTTAAGTATTTCTTACAATAACGGAGAATGTGTTGATCGTAAAGAGTATATTCTAGGATTTGAGAAGTTCTTTTTGACTCCTGGAGGATTCAACGGCACAACAAATGCATCCTCAAATAGCAATAATTAACATTGGTTCAAATCATAGAACATATTTAAAAGATATCTGCAGTTGAAGCTGAGTTAATTCTTTAAAAAATGAACATTAAAAAAGGGAGCCGAAGCTCCCTTTTTTAATTTAAAGATGGGTTGAAAAGGGTTAGTTTTATTCCTTTTACAGCATTCACATATTCTTCAATGGTTGGGGTTCGTCCTAATATAGTAGATAATACAACCACAGGAGTTGAAGAAAGTAATGATTCTCCTTTTTTTTCTTCTGAATCTTCAACAACACGTCCCTGGAACAATCTTGTTGAAGTAGCCATTACTGTATCTCCTTTTTCCGCCTTTTCCTGATTCCCCATACATAGATTACATCCCGGACGTTCCAGATAAAGCATGTTTTCGTATTTCGTTCTTGCAGTTTGTTTAGGAGCATTATCATTAAACTCAAATCCTGCGTATTTCGCTAAAACTTCCCAGTCTCCTTCCGCTTTCAATTCATCCACAATGTTATATGTAGGAGGAGCTACAACCAATGGAGCTTTAAATTCTACTTTCCCATTTTGTGCTTCAACATTCTTCAACATTTGAGCAAGGATCTTCATATCACCTTTGTGAACCATACATGATCCGATGAACCCAAGATCTACTTTTTTGTTACCTCCATAGAATGAAAGAGGACGGATCGTATCGTGCGTATATCGCTTTGATACATCCTTGTTGTTCACATCCGGATCGGCAATCATTGGTTCGATGATAAGATCAAGATCGACAACTACTTCAGCATAATACTTTGCATTTGTATCAGGTGTCAACGCAGGATTCTTCCCTGATCTGATCTCATCAATTCTTCTATTCGCTTTATCGATCAATCCCTGAAGAACTTTATTTCTATTGTCCATTCCTTTGTCGATCATGATGTGAATACGATTCTTTGCAATTTCTAATGATTCAATCAATGTATCATCTTCAGAAATACAAATAGACGCCTTAGCTTTCATTTCAGCTGTCCAGTCGGTAAACGTGAATGCTTGATCTGAAGTAAGTGTTCCAATATGAACTTCAATTACTCTTCCCTGGAATACGTTCTCACCGTTGAATTGCTTCAACATTTGAGATTGAGTAGCGTGAACCACATCTCTGAAGTCCATATAGCTTTTCATTTTACCTTTGAAAGTAACTTTCACCGACTCCGGAATAGGCATTGAAGCCTCTCCTGTAGCCAATGCAAGAGCAACCGTTCCTGAATCCGCACCAAAAGCTACTCCTTTTGACATACGCGTGTGTGAATCACCTCCAATGATAATATCCCAATCATCAACTGTAATATCATTCAGCACTTTGTGGATCACGTCCGTCATCGCAGGATAAACTCCTTTCGGGTCACGACCTGTGATCAAACCGAAATCGTTCATGAACTTCATCAACTTTGGAATGTTGGTCTGTGCCTTTGTGTCCCAAACTGAGGCAGTATGACATCCTGACTGGTATGCTCCGTCCAGAATTGGAGAGATCACCGTTGCAGCCATCGATTCTAATTCCTGAGCAGTCATTAAACCTGTTGTATCTTGAGAACCAACAATGTTTACTTCAACGCGCACATCTGAACCTGCATGAAGAGTCTTGCCAGGAGTGTTTCCAACGGCATTTTTATTGAAGATCTTTTCTACGGCAGTTAATCCTTGTCCTTCATTGGAGATCTCCTTAGAAGGAGCATAAACTGTTGGAATATTTATTCCTAAAGTCTTACAAGCAAATGTCTGGATCTTTTTACCAAATACAATTGAATAAGAACCTCCTGCTCTAATGAATTCCATCTTCTGAGGAGTCAAGGCTTTTGAGATATCGATCAGCTCTTTATCCCCACTGTATAATTTCTTTGTTTTCGTATTGATAGTCAACACAGTCCCTGTCTCCACTGAATACTTCTGCTCAAGGATTGGCTCACCATTTTCATTGCGTTCTACATTTCCAGAAGCATCGGCTTTCTTTATCCAGTTTTTAAGGTCAATTCCAATTCCACCAGTAACATCCACAGTGGTAAGGAAGATCGGTGAAATTCCATTTGTACCTCCAACAATTGGGGCTATGTTTACAAAAGGAACATATGGACTTGATTGTTTTCCTGTCCATAGAGCCACGTTATTCACTCCTGACATTCTAGAAGATCCTACTCCCATGGTCCCTTTTTCTGCGATCAACATAACGCTTTTGTAAGGATGCTGAGAACCTAAAGCTTTGATCTCTTCCTGAGCTTCAGGAGAGATCATACACTTTCCATGTAATTCTCTATCAGATCTTGAGTGCGCCTGATTCCCTGGTGATAGAAGGTCAGTCGAAATATCTCCTTCTCCGGCAATAAACGTAACAACCTTGATCTCTTCTGGAACATCTGGTAACTTAGTAAAAAACTCAGCTTTCGAATAGCTCTCTAAAATTTCCCTTGCGATTGGATTACCATTATCGTAAGCATCCTTCAAACGCTTCGTATCTGCGTCATACAGGAAAACCTGCGTTTTCAAAACGTCTGATGCCTTTTGAGAAACAGAAGTATCTGTATTTAAGGCAAGATCCAAGAGCACTTCGATCGAAGGTCCACCTTTCATGTGAGAAAGCAGCTCAAAAGCGAAATCCGCAGAAATCTCACTAACTGACTCACTCCCTAAAATGATCTCCTTCAAGAATTCAGCTTTCTCACCAGCAGCAGGAGTTGTCCCTGGCAAAGTGTTGTAAATGAAAAATTTCAGTGAATCCGCCCTGTAAGGATTATTCGTATCCTTAATTTGGGATATAATATCGTTGAGTAATTCAGCACTGTCGATTGGCTTAGGATGAAGTCCTTGTGCTTTTCTATCTTCAATCTCTTTTATGTACTCACTGTAATTGTTCATAAGGCTATTTTTTCTTTGATCTTTAAGAAGGATAAATAATGAAAAAATCTGTTTAAACCACACTTTTTAAAGGCAATTATAACATATTCGTTCGCTATGCGAAGTTAAGTAAAGAATTCAAATTACTCCTGAAACTGAAGCATGAATCTTCTCAAAAAAAGTACCTTTGCATTAGCCCGATCGGGGGGCATAAAGAAAATATCTCACATTCTTATTGAAACGCCTTGTTTTCCAAGATTTTTTACATACATTTGCACCCCTAAATTTTTATTAATTAAAGTTAGATTTATGAACTCGTACGAAACTGTTTTCATTTTAACTCCCGTTTTGTCTGAAGATCAGGCAAAGGAAGCAGTGCAGAAATTGGAAGGCGAATTGAAGTCTTTCGGTGCGAAGATTACCCACACTGAAAACTGGGGTCTTCGAAAAATGGCATACCCGATCCAGAAGAAATCAACAGGGTTTTACTTCCTAGTTGAATTCCAAGCTGAAGGAAATGTAGTTGCCGATATGGAACTACAAATGAAGCGTGATGAGCGCATCATGAGATTCCTTACAGTTAAGATGGATAAGGACCACCTAGAATACTCTGAGAAAAGAAGAGCTAAAATGGGTGAAAAGAAATCTGCAGCTGCCGAAGCTTAATTCATTAACCTTTTAAAAAAGAAGAATCATGTCACAGAATGATATTCGTTATTTGACTCCGATCAACATCGAGATCAAAAAAGAAAAATACTGCCGATTCAAAAAGAGCGGTATTAAATTCATCGATTACAAAGATCCTAACTTCCTTTTGAAGTTGGTGAACGAACAAGGAAAGATCCTTCCTCGTCGAATCACTGGAACTTCTGCGAAATACCAGAAGAGAGTGAATAAGGCGATCAAAAGAGCTCGTCATTTGGCGATCCTTCCTTATGTAGGCGATATGTTGAAATAAAACGATTGTTGAACAGGAAAAAATTGAACAATGGAAATAATTCTTAAAAAGAACGTAGATAAGTTAGGATACGCGAATGAGATCGTGAAGGTGAAGCCTGGATATGGTCGTAACTTCCTTATCCCACAAGGATACGCAGTATTAGCTACTGCTTCAGCGAAAAAAGCGCATGAAGAAGTAATGAGACAAAAAGCACACAAAGAGACAAAGATCCTTGCTGAAGCACAGGAATTGGGTACTAAGCTTGAAGGTACTTCTGTTACGATCACTACTAAAGCTGGTGAAAACGGAAAGATCTTCGGATCAGTAAACACAGTTCAGCTTTCTGAAGCTCTTAAAGCTGCGGGTATCGATGTAGATCGTAAATCTTTGAAAATTAAAAATGAACCCATCCGTGAGGTTGGATCATTTGAGGCTACAGCAAATCTTCACAAAGACGTTCAGGCTACAGTTAAGTTTGAAGTTGTAGGAGAATAATTAATGCCCACAAAAGATATGAGCCCCGGAAAATTCCGGGGCTTTTTTATTTTAAAGCGTAACCGCTACCTTTACATCCAAAATGAAAGCTCACTATTCTTTTATGCTATTGATCAGCCTTCTCACATCCTGTGGAGAAAGCACGACAAAAAGCATAGAAAAATCCGCTAAAAGTGAAAACATCGCTATTGAATTTGCGAATTGCTTTTCCATCGAAAACTCTAAAGATCATTACATTTTAACTATTCAAAATCCAGACAACAAGGATCACTTTGAATTCGTGATCGGAAAGGATTCTACTTCGAAAAATTGTAATCTTACAATTCCGACCAATCGAATGGTACTATTGTCTGCGAGTATGATCGGAAGAGCCTCATTATTGAAAACCTATAATGAAGTTATCGGAGTTTCAGATACCGCATTTCTTTTCAACCCTACTTTGAGATCAAGAGCATCAAGTGGAAAGATCATGTCGTTTGGAGATGTAGGAAATTTCCCTATCGAAAAACTGATCAAAAGTGATCCTGATGTAGTCATGTTCAGCGATTTCGGAAATGAGTTTCCCAAGCAAAAAGAATTGAAAAAAATGGGGGTCATCCTCATTCCTGACCTTGACTGGCGAGAAAATCATCCGTTAGGGAAGGCCGAATGGATTCTTGTCCATGGCTTACTCACCGGAAGATTGAAGGAAGCTCAAAAGATCTTCAGCCAAATTAAGGCAGAATATCTTCAACTCACCGTTAGCAGAAAACCCTCTGAGACACTTTGCTTGAGCGGATTCCTGTATGGCGATACATGGTGGTCTCCATCCGGAGAAAGCTACACGGCAAAACTATTTAGGGATGCTGGTATCAAGTACATTTACTCAAGAACAAAAGGCACTGGGAGCATCCCAAGAAGTATCGAGGAGATCTTATATGATTGTAAATCTGCAGATATCTGGTTCAATCCAGGATTTGATTCAAAGAAAAAATTACTCCAGATTTCAAGCAAGATAAAACACCTTGAAAGCTTCAAAAAGAATAAGGTTTTCTGCTATTCACACAACATGAATTACTTCTGGGAAATGAGTGCGATGGAACCTCAAAAAGTACTTTCCGATCTCATTTCAATAAGCAAAGGAGACACTGTAAATTTATACTTTTATAAAAAACTGAATTAATCGTGTCCAGCGCCTACAAGAGAAGCCTGATCTTACTGCCTATAACCTTAGGCGTGCTTGCGTTCACACATGTTTTGTCTGGGAAATTTGACATTACCTTTTCACAATTGATATCCAGCTTTACGAGCTTTGATCCTGATGACCTTAATCATGTGATCATTCAGGAATTCAGAGTACCAAGAACATTGACCACCATTCTGGCAGGAGCGTCCCTTTCGTTAGCAGGTATGCTCATGCAAACCCTTTTCCAAAACCCACTTGCAGGGCCTTATATCCTGGGAATCAATTCCGGCGCAGCATTTACCGTAGCACTAGGAACTCTTACCGGATTATCCTTTTTCCAGTCTGATGCAGGCATACTTGGCTCTGCTCTTATTGGGGCATTTGTTTTTGGATTGATCATTCTGATGTTCTCATTTTTTCTCCGAAATATTGTTTCCCTGCTTCTTATTGGGATCATGATCGGTAGCTTCACCTCTGCCATAACCTCTATCCTGCTTTCGATCAGCACTCCTGAGAACATGAAGATCTTCACACTATGGGGATTAGGCTCATTACAAAAAGTAGAATCCGGTCAGATCGTTTTCATATTTATCTCATTTGTGATCGGCGTATTGCACTTGTTAACACAGCTTAAAGGAATCAATGCACTTGTTTTGGGAGAAAACGCCGCTTCAAACCTAGGAATCAACCTTCGTAGCCTCAGAATTTCCATGATCTCCATCACGGCCCTACTTGCTGGAATGGTGACTGCTTTTTGCGGGCCGATCAGCTTTGTCGGACTCGCTATTCCCAATTTAAGTCGGATCATTTTCAAGACAGCAAATCACAGGAAGCTCACCTATGCAAATATTATTCTTGGAGCCCACTTTTTATTGATCGCTGACCTTATCACAATTTGGTTTGAGCCGATCATATTGATTCCAATTAACGCCATAACCGCCTTGATCGGAGCTCCTTTTATTATGTTAATCATCATAAAGAAATTGAAGTGATCGAATTAAAGAACATAGCAATTGGATATACTTCTAAATTGATAGAGGTCAATGAAATGACACTACGACCAGGTGAGATAAAAGCACTTATCGGTGCTAATGGAAAAGGTAAAACAACACTACTTCGCACTCTCACAAATCAAATACCTGCCTTGAAAGGGACTATTTCTATTGATGATGTTCCAATAGCATTAATGGAAAGGAATAATATTTCAAGAAGAATTGCTTTTATTGGACCTGGATTCAAAGGAGTTGAAGGGTTATGTGTTTTCGAATATATTTTGCTTGGAAGGACTCCTTACCTGAATCAATTTGGAACTATTTCAGAAGATGATAAGACGATATGTCTGGAAGCTTTGCGAGTGGCCGGAATAGAAGCGTTAAAAGATCGAATAACATCTCAGTTAAGCGATGGACAACTTCAACTTGCATCAATTGCAAGAGCAATTGCGCAAAATACTCCATACATCATCATGGATGAACCCACCACCTTCCTAGATTACAGAAATAGAGAGATTATATTCAACTTATTGATCAAACTTTCAGAGGACGGTAAGGGTATCTTATTTTCCACTCATGAGTTAGAATTTGTTTCAAAAAGAGATATTCCAGTAATTGCAATCACCAATGAAGATCAACTAATTCAATTCGATCAGTGTCCGGGGATAGATGAGCTGGTAAATCTTTGTTTTTAGGCACCTAACATCATAGATATAACCAGATCAATAACCCAAGAAAAGTAATTGGCAATAAAAAGTAAAATGCTATTTTTTTCATCAATTTATATCTTGACCGTTTAATTGCATATTGCAACATAGCTTTATATCCCTGAGACTTTAATACTACCCCATCAATTTTATACTTTGATAAATGATACGGACGATATCTCAATAAAGATTCACTTCCGGATATAAGAATAATTAATGCAAATGGCCATTTTTTTCTATAAATCTTTATTGCGTCAACGCCAGTAATGTCTTCCAGATTATAATCAACAAACAGCACATCTGGCACCACCTCAACATGGTAGATCGACTCAGCTACAGATTCCATTTGAATCACTTCTTTAAATCCGCCATTTTCGATGTGCCTTTTAAAGGTCTTACCAAACACAGGATCATCATCTATTATCAAAATTAAGCTTGTACCCTTCATTATTTAATTAATATCCCAGTTCTTTAATATTTCTTTCAGATCACCACAAAATTTCGAAGTCAGTTCAGGATTTAATTCTGACTTTTCCAATTCAAGAGCAGTTTTATATAACATTTCAAGATCAAACAGATCTAAGGATGGTTTTAACTGGTGAGAAAGTTTGTTTATTTTATGAGAATCATGATTTTTCAGAGATTCCTCTATTTCTTCAACAATTCTTGAAGTACTCGAGTAAAACGTATCCTTAATCGTCTGAACAAATTCTTCATCCCCATCGCTCATCTCTATTAACCTAGAAAATGATGGTGTCTGACCTTGATTGAATGTATTATTATTTATGACATTATTCAATATTTCTCTCAATTGACGAGCAGTGAAAGGTTTACCTAAACTCCCCGTCATACCAATTTTTTTATGATGTTCAAGGTCTTTCTGAGATGTATTAGCAGATAATGCAATAACAGGAATGGATAATTTCATTTCATCTCTAATAATTTTAAAGGCAGTAACCCCATCCATTACTGGCATTTGGATATCCATTAGGATAATATTAAACCTTTCTTTTTCAAGAATGTCTAAAACCTCTTGTCCATTTTGGACAATTTCAAAATCAGCATTCATTTTCGTCAATAACGTATGGATCAGTAATTGATTCATGTCATTGTCTTCTGCAACCAATACTCTAACATTCTTAAGATCAATTTGCTCTTCTATTAATTCAGATTCACCATTTAAAAGTTTATCATCCAGTTTTTGAAGCTCCAACTCAAAATAAAAGACCGTTCCCTTGCCAAGCTCACTTTCCAACTTTAATTCACCTCCCATGAGATCAACCAGGCTCTGGCTTATGGATAAGCCTAATCCAGACCCTCCAAAATTTCTTGAAATACTTGCGTCTTCTTGAACAAAAGTTTCGAAAATCATTTTTTGATTTTCAGGACTAATTCCTTTCCCCGAATCAAAAACTTTCAGGCATACTTTGTAAGATCTTTCATTTTCTTCATTCATTTCTACATTTATCCCTATGCTGCCTTTAGAAGTAAACTTTATTGCATTATGCGTCAAATTGAATAACACTTGGGTGATCTTCAACTGATCAGCTTTGACAAACCTTTTTATTTTGTCATCAAAGAGGAACTTGAAATCTAGATTTTTCTCTGCTGCTTGCGGCTTAAAACTATTATACACATTGGTCACCAGATGCCTCAGATCTACTTCAGACAAGGATATTTCCATTTTACCAGATTCTATTTTAGAAAAATCCAGGATATCATTAATTAAACTCAAAAGATTTATTGAGGAAGCCCTGATCGCTTGAATATACAATGATTGCTCCTCATCCAGCTCGGTCTCCATTATTAGTTCTAACATACCATTCATCGCATGAAGTGGTGTTCTGATTTCATGACTCATATTTGCCATAAAAGCTTCCTTTAGACTTACAGATTGCAAAGCCTGATCTTTTGCTTGAATAAGTTCTTTTTGCAAGTTAATTCTGTCTGTAATATCAATATGTATCCCAAGCGAACCGATTACATCTCCACTATCATTAAAAATTGGGGCACCAGATATAATCATCCATTTTACATCTCCTGACTTGCATTTAATTCTAACTTCATATACGCCAGAATCTCCTTTTGAACGTTGAGAAAGTTGCTCTTCTATAACTTCAAGATCTTCCTCAAACGCTAATATCTCTCGAGCATTCCTACCAAGCAACTCATCTTCTGTGTACCCAACTAATTTGCAGAATGCAGGATATGCTTTAATAATGGTCTCGTTTTGATCTACCTCTATCAATCCAAAATCGAGATTTTCAATGATTCTACTGTACTTGTCTTCAACTTTACGAAGACTTTCTTTATGATTTACAATTTCCGTAACATCTTCATATCTCCAAATGAAGCCATTCATCTTACCATTTTCAATAACAGGAATAAAATCTCTTTCTAAGATCCTTCCATCTTTTAATTCCAATTTCTCGCCATATACCGGTTTTTCTGATTTAATTATTTTTTCGATGTTTGAAATGAAATCAACATTATTTTTAAAAAGATGAGCTGTATTCTTTGCAGCTTCTTTACAATCTGCACCTTCTAATTGATCAGGCCCAACCGGGATACCGAAAATATCGCAGAATAATTGATTGGCCATAATAACTTTTCGGTCATGAGATTCGGATAACACACCTACCTGCATGTTTTCCAGAATTGCAGATAAACGTGAATTTAAATTGATAAGCTCATTCTCATGTTTCAGGATATTTGATACATCTTTTAAGTAAAAATTAATGTATTTGTTATCGGGAAAGGGCACAATAGAAATTTCATAAGTATCTCCCAGTATCTCCTTTATTTTGGTATAGGCTTTACCCTCGCTTTCAATAATATCAGACATAAATTCCATCCAGAATAAATTAGTTTTATCTGATATTAAATTTTGAGCTGGAGGATTCCCATAAATTATCTCTCCATCAAAGTTAATTCTGACAATAGGATTTGGACTTTCGTCGGGAAATTGAGCTAATCCAAAAATGGTTTCATTTTTTTCAATCAGTTCATCACGTTGATTTAATGTTTGCTCAAGAAGACGATTCAAATCATCGTTCACCATTTGTTGCGATTTAAGCAGCTGCAGATGATCCGTAATTGGATCATGGATCGCAAAATCTGTAATTAACAAATTGTGTAAGTTAAGGTCGATTATGTCAGTGAACCAAGGAGAATTGACATATAAAATCTCACCTCTGCTTTCAATAAAAACAAATTGTCCTCTAAAACGAGTTTTGATAGGATAATCGCAAGATTCAAGGATCACAACCATATTCTGGTGCTCTAGAAATGATTCAAAATTCATTTCAATTGATAATCTTGGCCTAACGAATTTAAATGCTGTATTAAAATCTTTTCCTTCAATATCTCCTATGATTTTTTTCATTGAGTCCCCAATAAACCCAATGTTTAAATTCCTGTCGATGGTCAAGCTAAAAGGAAAGATCTTAGCAATCTCGAATGAATTGAAGAAAAACTTATTATGCATATTAACTAATCGTTAATTCAAATTGATCATGCCAAATATTGTCATTAGTTGAACTTAACAGCTCAACTTTAATTTCCTCATTGAACATTTCAGCAAGACCCAAGCATAGCCCTTCAACAAAATGTGTTAGTCCATCACGACTTGAATAATAATGAAGAATTATATGTCCATCCCCGAGTTTTTCCACTTTAAATTCTGGCGGACTTAAATTGGGATAGATAAGCATTATTCGTCCATGAAAATTTGGAAGATTAAGGAAGAAATCTTCAAGATTACTGCCTCCAGCCTTCATCAGATCTCCATATCTCGCATAACCTACTTTTAAAATCCAGTGTTTACCGAAAGCTATTAGTACCTCCTCAGCTGGTAAGCCCAAAATTTCTGCTGCTGCCCCTACAAGGTCATAGGTAATGTCATCATCATATGCTTCATTGTTGAGAAAATACTCATACGAAACATTAGCTCTTTCTCTAATTTCCAACCATTTTTTAGTCCCAAAATTTTCTTCAACTAAACCTTGGATTGCCTGATTAACAACACCGTACATAGATTAAAAATTTAAATTTTACCTTCTTTAATCATTCTGTAAATTGTCGATTTCCCGACCTGCAGTTTGTCTGCGACTTTAAGTACGTTATTATTATATTTTCCGAGAAAAAACTTGATAATCTTATTATTGTATTCATCAAGTGTCAATTCCTGATTCATAAGGTCTTCTATATCATCTGATCTCATTAATTGAATATCTTCTTCTTCAATAGTATTCCCATCTGCTAAAACACAAGCAACGTCGATAAGTGATTTCAATTCCCTTACATTCCCAGGATAATTATATTTCATCAATTTTTCCATGGCTTCTTTGGAAATAACTTTAACAGGCATTTTATTCTCATCGCAAAAAGATTTAATAAAAAATTTAGATAAGAGTAAAATATCCTGCTCTCTGTCCTTTAAATCAGGTAATTGAATTGTTAATCCTGCCAGTCTATAATAGAGATCTTCTCGAAAATTGCCATTCTTAACTTCTTTTAAAAGATCTCTATGTGTTGCAACTATCAAGCGTATATCTATTTCTTTAGATTTATTTGAACCTAGTCTTGTAATTTCCCTTTCCTGCAATACTCTGAGTAATTTTGATTGCATGTTTAGATCCATTTCACCTATCTCATCAAGGAAAAGAGTTCCCCCATCCGCAAGCTCAAATTTACCCTCTTTGGGTTGATCAGCTCCAGTAAACGCTCCTTTATCAAATCCAAATAACTCACTCTCGATCAATTCTTTTGGTATGGCAGCAACATTGATCGCAACAAAAGGTTTTTTCATTCGAACGGAGTTATAATGAATTGCCTTTGCTGCTAATTCTTTTCCGGTACCAGTTGCTCCTGTAATCGAGACAGTAATGTTCGTTTTGGTCGTCTTCTCTAAAAGAGAAAATACCATTTTCATGGCTGAACTAGAACCCACCATATATTCGTTGAAACGATATTTTTCCGATACAACCTCACTCAAATTTTCCAATTCACGGTTCAATTTTGCTTTTTCAATAGCTTTATGAACTATAAGCCAGAGAGTATCTAATGCTTTTTGATCCTTACTTAAATAATCATATGCCCCGCCTTTAAGCATTTCGACTGCAGTATCGATTTCATGTTGTCCAGATAACACAATAACCTCCGTATTTGGACAAGAGTCTTTGACTTTATGAAGTAAATCTATTCCTGAATAATCGGGTAAACCACAATCTAATGTAACTACATCGGGATTTTCTACCAACTTTTTTATCAATTCTGCTCCAGTGGTAAATAGCTCAACTTCAAAATCAGGATCCATAGACAATTTATGTCTGATCAATTTGCCATACAGGGGGTCATCCTCAACAATGAAAATCTTGGCCTTCTTCATTCTTCCAATTTTTGAAAATATTTTCCCAAATTAGGAATTTATACGTGTGATTGAACATTGGAGTTGATATTTTATCCCAAAATAACTTTCTAATGATTAAAAGTGAACTCCTACGAAATATTTTCAGCCCAACCCTTTTTATCGAGAGATCGAAATTGAATCGCCTCAGCAATATGTATTGACAGAATATCCTCTGAACCATCGAGATCAGCAATCGTTCGGGCAACTTTTATAATCCGATCGTAAGCTCTGGCAGATAGACCCATTTTCTCCATTGCTAGTTTTAAAACCTCGCTTACTTCCGAAGAAATTTCACAATGCAACTCCTGATCTTTTTTGTTCATTTGTGCATTGCAATAAATCCTTTCTGAGGAATACCTTATCTTTTGAATATTTCTAGCTTTTATAACTCTAGACTTGATTTCCAATGAATATTCATTAGAGGCTGATGAGATCAATTCCGAATGACCCACTGGAGTTACTTCTACATGGAGATCAATTCGATCCATCAAAGGTCCTGAAATACGGTTAAGATATCTCTGAACAACACCGGGTCCACATACACATTTTCGGGTCGGATGATTATGATACCCGCACGGACAAGGATTCATTGCTGCAACTAACATGAATGAGGCCGGATAATCCACAGTGAACTTGGCTCGCGAAATTGTAACTTGCCGATCCTCAAGCGGCTGCCTCATCACTTCCAATACGGATCGTTTATATTCCGGCAACTCATCAAGAAATAGCACTCCATTATGAGCTAAAGAAATCTCACCGGGCTGGGGAATTGTACCTCCTCCGACGAGAGCTACATCCGAAATTGTGTGATGTGGTTTTCTGAATGGACGTTCTATCATCAATCCTTTGATCAATCTTTTTCTACCGGACACCGAATGGATCTTAGTGGTTTCCAATGCCTCGTCTTCAGTCATTGGAGGCAAAATTGTAGGCAGCCTCTTCGCTAACATTGATTTACCCGCCCCAGGAGGCCCAACAAGTATGATGTTATGTCCTCCAGCCGCTGCAATTTCAAATGCCCTTTTAATATTCATCTGACCTTTTACATCTGAAAAATCTAACTCAAATGAGTTTAGAAGTCCACCATCCAAATTAAAAGAAGGGCTAATTGGCAAAATACTTTCTTCATTATTTAAAAATGATACGACTTGCCTCAACCCTTTTACAGGATAGATCTCGATTCCAGAAACCACAGCAGCCTCAGCAGCATTTTCTTCCGGGAGTAAAATCCCTTTGAAACCATCATTCCTTGCCTGTATTGCAATCGGTAAAACACCACGAACCGGCCTTAACATTCCATCGAGAGACAATTCACCGATCATCAGATAATTTTCCAGTGATTCAGAATTAACCTGTTCACTTGCAGCCAATATTCCAATTGCTATTGGAAGATCATAAACAGCTCCTTCTTTGCGAATATCAGCCGGAGCCATATTCACCGTTATTTCTTTACCCGGAAATTTAAATCCATTGTTCGTGAAGGCGGCTTTTATCCGCTGATTACTTTCTTTCACAGCATTATCGGGTAAACCGACTAAAAAATAATTGATTCCCTGGCCAAGATTCACTTCAATAGTTATCTTCTCCGCATTAATCCCAAACACCGCACTACTAAAGGTTTTTACTAACATTAAATTAAGTTTTTAAAATTTATACTCTTATTAAGTTAGTAAATATTAGCCTTAAAAAAATTAGCTAAACGCGAAAAAAAATGAAACAAAAAAAGGTCGAAGCAATTTGCTCCGACCAATATATGGACAAGGTTAAAATTAATTAACGCTTGTGGAAAGGCTCATCAGAAACAGTAAGCTTCTTTCTACCCTTGCGACGACGCGAAGCAAGAACTCTACGCCCATTCTTAGTGGCCATGCGGCTTCTGAAACCGTGCTTGTTTCTTCTTTTTCTTACTGATGGTTGAAACGTTCTTTTCATGATATATAATCTTTACGCTTGTACTTTCTCAAAAATTCGGACTGCAAAGATAGGCTTTTTTTGAAATCTGCAACGTCAGAATGCAAAATTCTAAAAAAAAGAAAGAAATCCATCCTAACACCTTATTTTTGCAATCCAATCAGAAAACCAGTGTTGCGTCCGACAAACAAAAAAGAAAAAGAAAAGATCACAAAATCTTCAGTAAAGAAAGCCCGTGGTATTTTCGCATATCTACGTCCTTATTCAGGGATGTATTTGATCGGATGGATGTTTCTAGTCATATCTTCAGCAATAGGACTGATCTTTCCCTACCTCATGGGTAAACTGCTAGGAGGAACTGAAATTTCAAACACCAGCGATGCAATAAAACTCATCAACCTTGATAATATCAATGGTGTGGCGGTTGCACTGTTTGTATTATTCGCATTCCAGGCACTGTTTTCATTTTTTCGCGTCGTTATCTTCACGAACGTTACCGAAAATGCACTTCGTGATCTGAGAAACGATGCATTTGGTAAATTGATCTACATGCCAATTGATTTCTTTAACCGGAATAAGGTTGGAGAATTGACAAGTAGAATTTCTTCGGATATTACTCAGATACAGGATACCTTAAAGACGACGATTGCTGAATTCTTCAGACAAGTCGTGATTATCATTGGAAGTATCGCATTTCTGTTCTTTATCTCATGGAAGCTTGCATTGATCATGCTAGGTACAGTTCCGGTAATGGCATTGATCGCGGTCTTTTTCGGCCGTTTCATTCGTAAACTATCGAAACAAGCTCAAGATTTCTCTGCTGAATCCAACTCAATTATAGAAGAGGCGCTAACCGGGATAAGCAATGTAAAGTCCTTTACCAATGAGATTTTCCTTTTAAGCAAATACAAAAAATCCTCCCAAGAGATTCGAGACCTGAATGTCAAAAGTGGAATTTGGAGAGGTATCTTCGTTTCTTTCATTATTTTCTGTCTTTTCGGAGCTATTGTCTTCATCATATGGCAAGGACTTTTGATGACAATGGGCACAAATCCAGAACTGAATTCTGAAGGATTCTTTCAATTCATTATGTTCACAATGATGATGGGAGCCTCTGTAGGTTCTGTCCCTGAGTTGTATGCCGGAATACAGAAGGCAATTGGAGCAACTGAAAACTTGATGAATATTATTCATGAGCACACAGAACTTGAATCTCATCATGGCAGAAACACTCCTCAATTAAGCGGAAAGATCGCCTTTGAAAATGTCAATTTCTCATATCCGCAACGTAAGGAGATCGAAGTTCTGAAGGATATTAGTTTCACTGCTGAATCAGGTGAAACAATTGCTTTAGTCGGCTCGTCAGGATCTGGTAAATCTACCATTGCCTCATTGATCTTAAGTTATTACGAGGCAAATAAAGGCACAATATTATTTGATAATGTCTCTGCTGGAGAAATCGAACTTGAACACCTGAGGAAGCAAATGGCGATCGTACCACAGGACGTCATTCTTTTTAGTGGATCAATTCGAGAAAATATTCTCTTTGGCCAACCGGACTCAAATGAGGAAGAGATCATTGAAGCAGCGAAAAAAGCAAATGCATGGGAATTCATTGAAAAGTTCCCTAATGGGTTGGATACTGAAGTCGGTGACCGAGGAATTCAACTTTCTGGTGGACAAAAACAGCGTATCGCGATCGCCAGAGCCATTATTAAAGATCCAAAGATCTTGATTCTGGATGAAGCAACAAGTGCATTGGACTCAGAGTCTGAAAAGCTGGTTCAAAGCGCCTTAGACAATCTAATGAAAGGCCGTACGTCAATTGTCATTGCTCACAGATTATCTACCATCAGAGAGGCTGATAAAATCCTTGTGATCAAAAATGGAGAGATCACTGAAGCAGGAAGTCATGATTCGCTGATTGCCGCGAAAGGAGATTACGCAAATCTTGTTCAGTTGCAATCTATGGATCTCATCGGATGAAACCCATCGGTTTATTAGCAATCATTTTTTTGATCGCGGGATGTGGTAACAACTCGCCTGTTCCTGACTTTACAAGCTGGGAAGGGACATGGAAAACATCTTCCGGGTCATCCTCTTTTACTGAAACCTGGACAAAAACGAATACCCAACTTTGGTCAGGCACTGGTACCTGGAGAGAAAATGATTCCATCTCATATGAGGAAAAGTTATCCCTTCGTTATAATGGTAAAGATTGCGTGTATTCGGCCTTAGCTCCAGATCAGAACAATGAGCAATCGGTTGACTTTATGTTGAGTTTATTTACGGACAGCACATGGGTATTCGTAAACCCAAAGCACGATTTCCCAAATAAAATTGAGTATCAATTGCTCTCCTCTCGAATGATGAAAGTTGACGTTACCGGAATCGAAAAAGGAAAACCCAGATCATTAAGCTTCAGCTTGATCAAAAAGCCCTAAAAAGTAGGAATCATTAACAAGTCTTAAGGTGCAACGAACCTCATCAACTCTGCCGAAATAATTGCTCCGTAAGTTCCCAAGGCATATCCTAAAACGGCAAGAATTGCTCCTACAGACGCAAGTGAAGGATGAAAAGCCGCTGCCACAATCGGTGCAGATGCAGCTCCTCCGACGTTTGCTTTAGATCCCACTGCAATAAAGAAAAACGGTGCCCTGATCAATTTACCGACAAGGAATAATATCCCAACATGAACCAACATCCAAACGATCCCCACAACGATCAACATCGGTTCCTTGATCGCTTCATGCAGCTCCATCTTCATCCCTATCGTTGCAACAAGTATATAGATAAAAACACTTCCCAGTTTTGATGCACCTGCTCCTTCATATGACCTCAATTTTGTCAAAGACAACAATAGTCCACCTGTTGTTGAAATGACCACAAGCCAAAAGAAGGATGAAGCAAATGGTGACTCAGGACCGAAACTGTTTTCAAAAAATATGGCCAGATCCTCCCCAAAGAAATGCGAAACAGATACGATTCCAAAGGCAACACCCAGAATAACCATATAATCAGTTAAGCTTGGATTTCTTGCGATAGACAATTGGTAATTACTCACTTTTTGCTTTAATTCTTCAATACTCGATGTATCTGCCTTCAACCATTTGTCAAACTTTTCGGTTCTTGCCGCTCCCCATAGCAAAAAGGCCATCCAGAGATTCGCTACGACGATATCGACCGTAACCATCTTGCCATATAGATCAGGATTGTACTTGTACGTTTCAAGCATAGCTGCCTGATTGGCTCCACCACCAATCCAACTACCAGCTAAAGTTGAAAAGCCTCGCCAAGCTGCATCATAACCATCTCCTCCTACTACACTTGGATCAATCCAGGAAAAGACAAGGATTGCCACCGGTCCTCCAAGAATAATCCCAACAGTCGCTGTAAGAAACATAATGATCGCTTTAGGACCAAGATTCACAACCGCTTTGAAGTCAATACCTATAGTCATTAAAATCAAAGCTGCAGGAAGCAGATAATCTTTAGCCACATTGTATAGCGATGAATAATCTTTGGAGATAATACCTAAAGAATTAAATAAAGCAGGCAGCAAGTAACAAAGCAGGAGTGAAGGAACGATCATATAGAACTTCTTCCAGAATTTGTTTTGCAAGGAGGATGTATAGAACACCAAAGCCAACAATACAGTCAAAATACCAAATACAAGTTTATCTGAAGAGAACCAAGGTTCATTTGGAGTTACCTTTTGTTTCAGATCAAATCCTTTCGCACCAGAACGAAGATTTACTTCTTTTTTTCCTTTCGTCACATAAACTGATACGCTATTCTCATTGTCATCAGCTACAATTTCGAAAGGAACCAATTCTTTCGAACCCAATCTTACTCCACCCCATTCATAAATCACTGAATCGTAAACTCGAGGCACATCAGATAATGTAAAATCTATAAAGACTTTCTGTCCAGGAACCACTTCGATCTCCTCCGTCTGACTGTAATTAACAATGAGGTATTCCTCTAAATTAATCTTGTTGACTTCTACACTATCCAACAACCTCATTTGGCCAAACATTGGCAAAGAAGACAATAAAGCGAAAAAAAGAATTCTGAGTTTCATCTTGAAAAGATATTAATATAAAACAAGAACAGTCCTCCTTTCGGGGGACTGTTCACTATTTTTTCGAATGAATTACTTCACTCCATGCATCATTTTTGAAAGTCTTCTAGACAATAACAACATCAATACTCCAAGTGCAATAACGAATACCGCAATCGAAACAAAGATCGTAGCTGCACCCAATTTCTCAACGTAAGCCGCAACAAATCCTCCAATAATGTTCGCTGCAAAAGAAGATAACAACCATACACCCATCAGCAATGAAGCCAATCGAACTGGAGCCAATTTCGTTACAACAGAAAGCCCCACCGGTGAAAGACATAATTCTCCAATCGTATGGAAGAAATAAGTAAGGATCAACCAAGCCAAAGCAGCTTTTTGAACCACCACTTCCTTACCTGCTTCTGTAGCAGTTTGAACTTCAAACGTTGCAAACAACATGAAAATGAATCCAATTCCTAATAGGATCATTCCTAAACTCATTTTAACAGGTGTTGTAAGCTTCTTCCCATACTTAGACGTCCAGAACCAAGCGAATACAGGTGCCAAAGCAACAATAAACAAAGGATTCACTGATTGGAAGAACGTAGTTGGAATCTCCCAACCAAAGAAATTACGATTGATATACGTATCTGTGTATAGCGTCATGGATGAACCAGCCTGTTCGAAACCAGCCCAGAAAAAGATCACGAAGAATGTAAGGATCGCAATCACAGCGATTCTTTGCTTTTCAATTGTTGACATTCCCTTATCAGAAGTTGTCAAATTGTTCAGATCATCAGCCATTTCAGAAACTTCAACTGTTTCTGATTTAACTGGTTTAGTTCCGATTTCCAACAAGTACTTTTTAGAAAGTGTATTGAAAAGGATCTGCCCTAAAGCCATACCAATTGCCGCAGCCAAGAATCCATATTTAAATCCATATGAAAGAATCTCACCATTGGCTCCCTTAGTAGCAAACATATCTTCTGCCAATAAACCAACGATCAATGGAGCAATCAACGCACCAAGGTTGATCCCCATGTAGAAAATTGAGAATGCAGAATCTCTTTTATCATCACCATCACGGTATAACTGTCCAACCATTGTAGAAATATTCGGTTTAAAGAAACCGTTTCCAATGATTAATAGAATCAATCCTAGTCCTAAACCAAAATGAGTATTCATTCCGAATAAAACCAATTGACCGACAAACATCGTAATACCTCCAATCGTGATCGCCATTCTTTGACCAATGAAACGGTCAGCGATCCAACCTCCGATAATCGGTGTAAAATAAACGAACCCTGTAAAGAACCCGTAGATTAGTGAAGCAGACTCTTTAGGGATCTGAAGACCATTCTCCATCCACAATTTCGTCATGTAAAGCATTAGGATCCCACGCATTCCATAATAGGAAAAACGTTCCCACATTTCCGTAAAGAATAAAAGGTATAGCCCTTTCGGGTGTCCAAGGAATGTTCCCTGTGCTTCAATTCTGTCTATTAATTCTGAATTACTTGCCATTTCGCATATTCTATTTATGCCGTGAAAATATAAAATATATTTAAATATCGGCAGGTTCACTTAATTTCGTTGCATGTACGTGAATATTCACACACACAAAAAGCAAAGCTCGGATCTTGCCATCCTGAATGCGGATCTTTCAGCACCCGATTCTGGTGCATTCTCTTCTGGTATTCACCCCTGGAATTCGGAACCTATGGTGCATTTAGCGGACATGGAGAAACTTTTGACACATGAAAATTGTGTAGCGATTGGTGAATGTGGGTTGGATAAATTAAAAGGTCCCGATCTCAAACTTCAGGAGATTTCCTTCCGGTCACAACTTCAATTGGCAATAAAATTCGACCTACCATGCATTATACACTGTGTTCGGTCATATGAGGAACTAATAAAGATCTGCGATCAGATTAAAATTCAAAATCCGTTGATCATACATGGGTTCAATAAGTCTAAAATCAGTGATCAACTTATAATCAAAGGATTTTATTTGTCTTTTGGCCATGATCTGTTATCTAATATATCTCTTCAGGAGGCATTTAAAAACATTCCCACTGACAGGATCTTTTTAGAAAATGATGATTCGTCAATCGAGATTGAAAAGATCTACGAATGTGCAGCGAACCTCAAAGAATTAACTTTGCAGGAATTGCAGGGATCGATCCTCAAGAATACAAAACAAGTTTTTAGAAAATGGCAGATTGGTTAGAAAGGACAGAATTATTGATCGGAGCAGACAGCATAGAAAAATTAAAATCTGCTCACGTACTGATCGTAGGCTTAGGAGGTATTGGTTCTTATGCTGCAGAATTCATTGCACGATCTGGTGTGGGAACAATAACCATTATTGATGGAGACGTTTTTGATCCAACAAACAAAAATCGACAACTTACTGCCACCGATAAGACCATCGGCAAAAGCAAAGCGAGTGTGTTGGGTGAAAGAATTCTCGATATTAATCCAGAGATCAAGTTGTCGGTTATCGATGAATTTGTTTTGCCGGAGCGGGTTTACGAACTGATCAAAGAATATAAACCAGATGTTGTGATGGATTGCATTGATTCAGTTTCAGTCAAAATAGAATGGATCGTTGCTTGCCTATTGTCCAGAACAAAGATCGTTTCTCATTTCGGTGCAGGTGGAAAAATGGATCCTTCCAAAGTAAAGGTGGTACCTATGCCCCAAGTGACCAATTGCACGCTGGCAGCACATGTCAAGAAAAGACTTAAAAAGAGAAACATCGATACTAAAAAAGTTCGTGCAGTATATTCAGATGAAGTTCAACGCAGAGATTCTCTTAAGATGACCAATGGCCTTCAGTTCAAGAAATCCTTTTACGGTACCATCTCATATATGCCAGCGTTGTTTGGTCTTCACGGGGCTGCAGATGTTATCGATTATCTAACGAATCGGAAATAATATTATTTTTGAAATCTTACAGGAAAAATGAGATCAGTATTACTTTTCGGATTCATCTATATCAGCCTACTGATCAGTAGCTGTGGTAGGCCTACTCCTGAAAAAAAGGACTCCCCGGAAATCGAAGATCTTACTATTGATCGCCATACCTATTCAAACACAAAAGAAGTTTACACAACACATCTTCATCTTGAACTGGATGTTAACTTCGATAACAAAACAGTATATGGAGTCGCTCGTCATCAGATGAAGAACTTGGGCGCAGACACGGCTGTTTTCGATATGAAATGGCTTGAAATCCAGAAGATCACACTCGGAAAACAGAACGAAAAAGAGACTGACTTCATGATCGGTTCATGGGATAAGGATTCGATCATAGGCCAACCACTAAGAGTGAAGATCGATCCTGAAACTGAGTATATAAACATTTACTATAAAACGACCGAAAGAACGGAAGCGCTTGATTGGCTGTCACCTGAATTGACCTATGGAAAAACACACCCGTACTTGTACACTCAAGGTCAGGCCATTTTAACAAGATCTTGGATTCCAATTCAAGACTCTCCATCAAACCGAATCACCTACTCTGCCGATGTTAAGGTGCCGAGCGACCTCATGGCGGTAATGAGTGCATCAAATCCCACTTCAAAAAATGCCGAAGGGAAATATCACTTCGAAATGAAACAGCCAATTCCGGCTTACTTAATTGCTCTTGCTGTTGGAGATCTTGCCTACCAAAAGCTTGGACCAAATTGCGGGGTATATTCTGAACCTGGTATGATCCAGGCTTGCGCCAATGAGTTTGTTGATCTTCCAAAAATGATCAAAGCCGCTGAAAAGCTCTATGGCTCTTACCTTTGGGAGCAGTACGATTTGATCGTATTACCTTACTCTTTCCCTTTTGGAGGGATGGAGAACCCACGATTGACTTTCGTTAACCCAACTGTTCTCGCTGGAGACAGAAGTCTTGTATCGGTAGTTGCACATGAACTTGCCCATTCCTGGTCAGGTAATCTTGTAACGAATGAGACCTGGAATGATTTCTGGCTGAATGAAGGCTTTACTGTCTATTTCGAAAACAGGATCATGGAACAGCTATACGGTAAGGAGGTAGCAGATATGCTTGCTTTGATCGAATTCCACGAGTTAAAGGTAGAAATGGATGACATCTTAAGTGGAACACATCCAGAAGACACTAAATTGAAACTTGCCCTGACCAACAGAAACCCTGATGACGGAATGACACAGATCGCCTACGTTAAAGGAGCATTCTTCTTAAAAACACTTGAAGAAGTTGTTGGTAGAGTAAAGTTTGATTTGTTCTTGAAATCGTATTTCAAAGAATTTGCATTCAATACGATCACTACTGAAAATTTCAGAGATTACCTGAATGAAAAACTTCTGAAACCTAACAATTTGACGTTCAACACGGATGAATGGATCTATGAAGAGGGCTTGCCGAAGAATTGCGTACAGATCACTTCTTCACGATTCAATGATATGACTGCTTTAGCCAATCGTTTTGCAATCGGTGAAGATATTTTCAAAAAAGAAGTTACTTACGTTAAGATCAAAGGTTATAAGCGTAAAAAGAGAGTAGTGAAGGAAATCACTCGTGAAAAACACATCACCCAAGAATGGCAAACCTTTATTCGCAATCTTCCAAAAGAGATCGGCAAAGAGAAAATGAGCGTTTTGGATGATCATTTGAATTTCAGAGCGTGCGGCAATACTGAGATCATGACGGAATGGTATGTTCTTGGAATTAAAAATGGTTATTCAGAGATCAAACCGGATATCGAAAAATTCCTTATTAAAATTGGAAGACGAAAGTATTTGATGCCAATCTACAAAGCACTGGCAGAAACAAAAGAAAATAAAAACTGGGCCAGAAAGGTTTTTGAAAAAGCAAAAAGCGGATATCATTACGTTTCAAGAAGCACAGTTGAAAGTATATTGAAATAAAAAAGAGCGGTTTCCCGCTCTTTTTTACTTGTCTTATATACTCTTAGCTTAATCCGGATAATTTATCCTCAAGGATCGCTATTTTTTCCAAAGCATCCGATTCCTTTTTCTTTTCTAATGCAACCACTTGCTCAGGAGCACCAGCAACAAACTTTTCATTTTGAAGCTTCTTCTGTACACTCACAAGGAACCCTTTCGTATAATCCAACTCTTGTTGTAATTTCTGACGTTCTGCCTCGATATCGATACTATCTCCAAAAGGAATGAAGTACTCATTTCCATCTACGAGGAAGGTATTTGCATTGCCTACATTGTCGGTTACATATTCCAACTGAGAAAGATTACCCATTTTAAGGATAACAGCATCAAAGGTCTGATCCAGGTCTCTGTTCTTTTTCACGTAAAGGTCGATCTTCACTTTGTTCGCAATTGAATGCTGCTTTCTGATATTTCTGATATTCGTAATAACCTCTTCCGCCTTAGCAAAATCATTCAGCACTTTCTTGTCCACCGTTTGAGCGAGTGGCCACTGAGAAACAATGATATCATCACCCTTCTCTCTTGTTCTGATCAAGTGCCACAATTCTTCTGCTACGAATGGTGTAAACGGATGCATCACTTTCAATAGCTTCTCAAAGAATGATTTTGTTGCCTCCAGAGTTTTCGCGTCAATTGGCTGCTCAAAACCTGGCTTTACCATTTCAAGGTACCATGAACAGAAGTCATCCCACACCAACTTATAGATGGCCATTAAAGCTTCAGAGATCCTGAACTTATCAAATAGATCATTAATCTCTATCAGTGCCGCATTGAATTTAGAATCAAACCATTCAATAGCGACTTGAGCCGAACGTGGTTGTCCCATCTCACGTACCTCCCATGCACTCACCAAGCGATATGCGTTCCATACCTTATTGGTAAAATTCCTCCCTTGTTCACATTGGGAACTATCGAATGGAAGGTCGTTTCCAGCAGGTGACGAGATCAAAATACCAACTCTTACACCGTCAGCCCCATACTTTTCAATCAATTCGATCGGATCAGGTGAATTCCCAAGGGATTTGGACATTTTTCGTCCCAATTTATCCCTTACGATTCCAGTATAATATACATTTCTGAATGGAAGCTCTCCCATATATTCGTATCCGGCAATGATCATTCTAGCCACCCAGAAGAACATGATCTCCGGTGCAGTAACGAGGTCATTTGTCGGATAATAATACTTGATCTCCTCATTTTCAGGATCTGTAAGTCCGTTGAATACCGAGATTGGCCATAACCAGCTTGAAAACCAGGTGTCAAGTACATCTTCATCTTGCTTCAATTCAACAGCTGAAATTTCTCGTCCTGCTTTTGCTGAGGCTAATTCAATGGCTTCTTCAATCGTCTTACAAACCACGTAATCGTTCGAATCTGAACCATAGTACCAAGCTGGAATTCGATGTCCCCACCATAATTGTCTTGAGATACACCAATCTTTGATGTTTTCCATCCAGTGTTTGTATGTATTCTTGAATTTATCCGGGTGAAACGCGATGTTTCCATTCATTACATTTTCCAATGCAGGCTGAGATATTTCTTTCATATCTACAAACCATTGTAACGATAACTTAGGCTCGATTACCGCATTAGTTCGTTCAGAAAAACCAACTTTATTGATATGATCCTCTGTCTTAACCAGATAACCTTTGTCGTACAATTCCTTTTCGATCAGTTTCCTCACCTCAAAACGATCTTTCCCTTCGTAGTGAAGGCCCAATGAATTTAATGTCCCATTATCGTTGAAGATGTCAATCGTCTCAAGATTGTGTTTCTTACCGAGCTCGTAATCGTTTGTATCGTGAGCAGGAGTAACTTTCAGACATCCTGTTCCAAATTCCATATCAACGTACTCATCCAGAATGATTGGTACAGTTCTATTGGATATTGGAACGATCGCCTGTTTTCCATGAAGATGTTTGAATCGATCGTCATTTGGATTGATGCAGATCGCAGAGTCTCCTAAAATGGTCTCAGGTCTGGTTGTGGCAATTGTTAGCCATTGGTCATCGCTTCCAGCAACCTTGTATCGAACGTAGAATAGTTTTGAGTTCACTTCTTTATGAAGCACTTCTTCGTCAGATAATGCAGTTAAAGCTTCAGGATCCCAGTTCACCATTCTAACTCCACGATAGATCTTGCCTTTTTTATACAGATCAATAAATACGTTGATCACGGATTCAGAATATTCCGGGTCCATCGTAAAGTTGGTTCTTTCCCAGTCACACGATGCTCCAAGCTTTTTCAATTGCTCAAGAATGATCCCACCATGCTTCTCTTTCCACTCGAAAGCATGTTTTAAAAACTCATCCCTTGAAAGATCTGATTTTTTGATCCCTTCCTGTCTTAGCTTCTGAACAACCTTCGCCTCAGTAGCAATTGATGCGTGATCCGTTCCAGGCACCCAACAAGCATTCTTACCAAGCATTCTCGCCCTTCTCACCAAAACATCCTGTATCGTATTGTTCAGCATGTGCCCCATGTGCAGCACGCCTGTTACGTTTGGTGGTGGAATGACGACCGTATATGCCTCTCTTTTATCAGGTTCAGAATGAAAATACCCTCTGTTCATCCAGTGAGCATACCATTTCTCTTCTGCCTTTTGCGGCTCATACGTCTTTGGAATTTCCATGCTTAATAATTTGTGGCGCAAAGATAGGAATTCTACCTGTTTGAGAAGGTACTATTAACGCAGTTTTGAACGGCTGATTATCTTTGAGAAAATCTTTGTTATGAAAAAAGCATTATTCATTCTAATTAGTATACTGATCTTGTCTTCTTGCTACAAAGGGAAATCAGTTGATCTGATCATCCATAATGCAAACATTCACACAATGAATGAGACCAATGACCTTGCTCAAGCCATTGCGATCAAAGATGGGAAAATCGTTGAGCTTGGACCCGAACGACAAATTTTGAATAAGTACAGCTCTGATGAGATCATTGATGCTCAAGGTAAGGATCTTTATCCCGGATTAACGGATTGTCACGGCCATATTCTCTCCTATGCTGATCAAAAACTTTCTGTTGACCTCGTAGGAGCTAAATCAATGGATGAAGTATTGTTCCGAACCGAAAAATATCAAAGTAAGCATCATCGCAAATTTATTTTAGGAAGAGGTTGGGACCAATCCTTATGGGGAACAACAGAATTCCCAACGAACGAATCCTTGAATAAACTATTCCCTCATATTCCGGTGTGTCTTATTCGAATTGATGGTCATGCATTACTCGCAAATGATAAACTACTTGAAATGGCAGGAATTAATTCTGAATCCAATATCGAAGGAGGAATTATTCATTTGAAAAATGGAAAGTGTACGGGTTTCCTGGTTGATAATGCTATGCTACCAGTGCAAAATCTTGTTCCTGAATACCCCGTAAAAGAAAAAATTTCAGCGATTCTTGAGATCCAAGAAGAATTACTTCAATATGGGATCACCGGAGTACATGAAGCAGGAATTGATTTTGAAGACATTGAACTTTTCAAGAATTTGATCGATCAACATGGTCTTTCAATTAACGTTTACGCCATGTTAATGCCTTCAGAAAAGAACATTTCATTTGCTGAGAAACACGGAATATATACATACAAGAATCTTCTTATTCGAAGTTTCAAAGTGATGGGAGACGGAGCTCTTGGATCGCGCGGGGCATTCCTTAAGCATGATTACGAGGATGCTCCAGGGCATAGAGGAGTATTGACTACCAGCGTAGAATTCATGAATCGCGTAGCTTCCATCGCTATGAAGTTTGGCTATCAGATGAATACTCATGCCATTGGAGACTCAACCAACAAGATCATGCTAAAAATGTATAAACGGATCTTTACGGAGAATCCAGACCATCGCTGGAGGATCGAGCATGCTCAAGTGGTAGATCCATCGGATTTTTCCCTATTCAGCATGTATGGTGTTTTCCCTTCAGTTCAACCTTCTCATGCCGTTTCAGATCAACGTTGGGCCGAAGCAAGAATTGGAGTGAACCGAATGAAAGGTGCCTATGCTTATCGAACACTTCTGGATCAATACGGAATGCTCGCAATAGGTACTGATTTCCCAATCGAATACATTGATCCATTCAATACTATTCATGCTGCCGTAAGAAGACAAAATCAGGAAAATTATCCAACAGGAGGTTTTTATGTTAATCAATCTATAACGCTCGAGGAATGCTTGAAGGGAATGACGATCTGGGCTGCATTCGCTTCTTTCCAGGAAAATGAATTAGGCTCACTTGAAAAAGGAAAGAATGCCACCTTCGTGATCTTTGATGAACCAATAGTAGACCGTTCAGAATACAAAGCAAACTTTGCATGGAAAACGTTCATCAAGGGTAAACAAAAATATTCTGTGAATTAAAAAAGGGGAGCATTGCTCCCCTTTTTTTATCTTTTTATCTCATCAACTTAGAACGACGGACACGAAATTGTTTTAAACGAAACAGGTCTGGTTTTACAACTTAAGTTGATTCCCATTGATACTTCGTGAGAACCTCCCGAAACGCCATTGTTTAGTTTAGAAACTGTAACATCATAACTGTATCCCAGTTTGAATTTCCCTGTATTTATACCGATGGTCATAATGAACGCATCTTTGTTACGATACCAAACCCCAACGTTGAATGATCCATACTTTAAATATGTACCAACATTCAATTCAGTAAATCCATTCTGGTATTGAAAAATAACATTAGGCATAATGTTCGTGCCACTTGAATACTTAGATCGCTTTCCAACTTCGATATCAGCTCCAACATGACCAGTGAATCTCCATGGTAGCGGAGAGTCTCCAATGATCATTGATTCATTTGGTCTGTTCATGTGATGCCAAGCTGCTCCACCGTAGAAATGCTTGTTGAAAACAACAATACCAGTAGAAGCATCAAAGAATCCTCTTGATCCTCCTCTTGGAACGTCACCTGTAGAATAAATAAACCCTCTTCTTGGGTCGATCATATCGCCGAACGTTAATTTATCCCAGTCAAGAGATTTCTGGAACCATGAAGCACGAGCTCCGAACATCAACTTCCATTTTCTCCCTAAATTCAAGTGATAAGAGTAAAACAATCCAAGCATTGACGTCTTGATCGTTCCCTGACCTTGCTGATCATGTAAAGCCAAAACTCCAAAACCTCCAGAGATCTGCTTGAAATACTGATCGTAAGATGCACTGTATGTAACATAGTTCCCAGAAAGACTTGGCCACTCATTGCGGTAATTCAGCGCAAAACGTGGACATCCATATGAACCAGCCAAAGCCGGATTCAGGTATAGTGGATTCGCGTAAAACTGCGTGAAGTTCGGGTCCTGTGCACTTGCTTGAAATGCAGAAATGACCAAAAGGCTGATATATATGATTTTCTTCATAGCCTAGAATGTTAAACGTTTATTTTTTCCGAATTTGTCAAATGAAACAAAACGAACAGAAAGTTGATGTGACAGTTGATAGTTGTTTACCATCGCCGACTTAGTATAATCCATGTTATAGTTCACTGCAAAACGATTAAGCTTAAGTCCAAGTGAACCAACCATGTCTAATTTGTCTGTTACTGCAGCACCCGCAGTTATCCAGTGAAATCTTGTATTTAAACCAAACCAGAATTCGCTAAGCGCTTCGTTCTTTTGATATACGATGTAAGGAGATAATCCAATATTTTCTCTTTTCGATTCATAATCGGTTCCCAATGTAGCAATAAAGTGATTACCAGCTCTTCTGGTGGATGCATTTTCACCTGAATACACATTGTCGTAATGTCTGAAAATATTGTCGACCTGAATACCTGTATAGAACCATTTTGTATTTACCATCACACTCGTCCCCATATCTCGATACCACAGTGAAGATCCAGTTGGATTAACACCCGTTGGATAGAACTCTTGTACAGTTCCTCTGTCAAATTCTGCATATCCTGTGCCGTCGATTTTGTCGGAATCAAGCATTTTATTCCCCATTTTCAATCTCACGGCAGGTTCGATCAAAATATTTCTGTTTACCGAGAATTTTGGAGAATAGGTAAAGGCAAGTTGATTATTCATGATCTGACCATTTCCATAAAGAGAATTACTCATCTGAAAACCTACACCTCCCCTCATGGAATAAACATATCCATCCATAGCAACCAAATTGGTCATTTGTTGATTCTCCTTTCCGAACCACTGAAGTCTTGAAAGAGTTTGAACCCGCGAAGAAACCAGTGTTCCTACTGAACCAAAATTCACATCCATAGCAGTCAAACCTGGTATGTGATAATAAGGGTCTTTAAGGTTCTTAAGTGCAACAGGATAATCCATCATTCGCTGGATCATTCGTTGTGCCTTATGAAGGCGAGAAGAAAATGATTCCTTATGTTCTACATGGCTAAATCTTGAAGAAGACTCTTGTCCTGCACCTGCATTCCAAGTTCTGGTTGCATGAACTTCGATTGGTCTCGCCGGAACAGTTTCAAGTTCGTCTTCCTCTTGAAGGATCTGATTCGAAACTGAATTTGATAGCGCAAGATCCATTTCTGCATTGGTTTGAATTTGTTCCAGATAATTTTCTCTCTGACCAATCTCATTCTGCATTCTCAAAATATCCTGACTTGTGATATACTGAGTTGCATTACCATTCAAAGTATATCTTGAATCCTGCAATGTGATAAGATTATTTTCAGGAGATGATTCAACCTGATTTCCGAAAAGAGCTTCATTGGTAACAGCAACGGAACTATTTCTGATCGAACCTAGTTGACTTTTAAGCTCATTCGTTTCCTGAACCACTTTATCTAGTTCTGGATTCAAGTTAGAAAGAATTACCGGTTGAGAAATATCAGTGCTCCACCATGTGTAAACTCCAAAAGAGGCAAAGAACGCCATGCTTACAAAACCTGCCATCATGTAGATACCAACAGGTCTTCTTCTGATCATTTTACTGGTGTGAGGATAATCAACAGGCTCAGACTCAACATGGGCCATTTCCCATACGTCTCGATCAACATCTAACTCAGGATGCCTTAAAAGAAACGCTTCAAGTTGTTGAATCTGTTCTTCAGAAAGATTTCCTTCGATCAGCTCAAACAACCAACGGTCAATATTTTCAAACGATGGAATACTCATACAAGTTCCGTAGATCCTTTTAACTGCTTTTTAATTTTGTTCCTGGCTCTGAACAGGTAAACCTTAACTTGAGACGACGATAGATCCAGGATCTCACCGATCTCATCATAAGAATACCCTTCAAGATCTCTAAGAAGAATAATACTTTTTTGAATTGGAGGCAGGATGTTCACTGCTCGGTCAACCACTTCTTTTGATTCAAAGTGGTTATAAGCCTTATGGCTCTTTTCCGGCAGTTGATCTGATCCCGGTAATTGTACTCTTTGCTTTTTAGTGATCAAATTGATCATTCCATTATAAGCAGTTGTGTACATCCACGCCTTCGCCTTCAAAAATTCAACTTTCTTCCTGTTGATCCATAGTTTCTCAAACACATCTTGCACTATATCTTGCGCGTCCTCCTCATTTCTAAGGAACTTCAACGAGAATCCATATAAAGGATTACTCAGTTGCTGAACGACGATATTGTACTCTTGTCTTGTCAAAACTCAGGACTCATTTAGCAGTTAAAACAATTTTGGAACTTTAAAAGTTACAGGTGAACAGTGTTTTTAACGGTAAAGTAAACTAAAAGTACACATTGTTTTTCAAAGGGTTTTCCCCATTGATTATAATCCATGTACTGATGAATATTTAAATTCATTCGTCGAAAGAAAAACCATTTTCAACGAATATCTTAATATGATCATTTGAAAATTCACTTGATTCTCAGTTTCAAAAACACAAAAAAATAGTAGATTCGTATTTCGACAAAAAACACACACAATGTTAGAAGCTTCAAGACTATTCGATATCCCACATTATCAACTTAAGAATTACCCCAATCCAAACATGTTTGTAACAAAAACAAATGGTCAATGGATAGGAGTATCAACTGCTGAATTTCTTGATCACGCAATGCGTGTTTCAAAGGGCTTGTTCGCCTTGGGTGTTAAGGCTGGAGATAACGTAGCTTTGGTTTCGAATACCCGCTATGAATGGAACGTCATGGATATTGCCATTCAACAGGTAGGGGCAATCGTGGTTCCTCTTTACCCGAACATATCTGAGGGTGAATATCGTTATATCATGAAGGACGCAAGTATTCAACTTTGCGTATTGAGCAATGAGGAATTGTTTGAAAAAATAAGCCACATCAAGGGTGATGTTGAAACATTGAAACACGTGTATTCTTTTGAAGTAGTTTCAGGATGTGACAACTGGAAAATGATCGAAGAAGCAGGAAAGGATGTTTCTGAGACTGAAGTTCAAGAAAGAATGTCAGTGGTCAAGCATGAAGACATGGCTACGATCATCTATACATCCGGTACTACTGGAAATCCTAAGGGAGTAATGCTTTCTCATAAGAATATACTTTCTAATGTAGAAGCTTGTATAGATCCTATTCCAGCTGACCAAAATTCAAAAGTTTTGTCGTTCCTGCCTGTATGTCACATCTACGAGCGCATGTTGCATTATCTGTACATGCACATCGGATGTTCAATTCACTTCGCTGAATCGCTTGAAACAATTGGTGATAATATTAGAGAGGTAAAACCTGATGTATTTACAGCTGTTCCGAGACTTATTGAAAAAGTATACGATAAGATCATTGCAAAAGGAGATGAATTGACTGGAATTAAAAGAAAATTATTCTTCTGGGCTGTAAGTGTTGGTGAAGAATACGATGTTATCGGTAAAGGACTTTGGTACAAAATAAAACTAGCAATTGCCAGAAAACTGATCTTTTCGAAATGGCAGGAAGCACTTGGAGGTAACGTAAGAGCGATTGCCTCTGGTTCAGCCGCTTTACAACCTAGATTAGCAAGAATTTTCCTTGCTGCGAACCTACCGATACTTGAAGGGTATGGTCTTACCGAAACTTCTCCGGTTGTCTCTGTAAACAGTTTCCACAAAGGAATTCGTATTGGGTCTGTGGGTGCACTGATCGATGGTGTTGAAGTGAAAATTGCTGAAGACGGAGAAATCCTTGTTAAGGGTCCAAATGTGATGATGGGCTACTACAACAAGCCGGTTGAAACTGCTGAGGTCATTGACGCAGATGGCTGGTTTCACACTGGAGACATTGGAATTTTTGTAGAAAACAAATTCCTTAAGATAACAGATCGTAAAAAAGAGATCTTTAAAACTTCAGGAGGGAAATACATTGCTCCTCAAGCAATGGAAAATAAATTCAAAGAATCAAGATTCATTGAACAGATCGTCGTGATAGGTGAAAGTCAAAAATTCCCTTCTGCCTTTATTGTTCCAAGCTTCGCATTTGTGAAAGACTGGGCTCAGCGTAAAGGGGTTGATCTTGGAGATGGAAGCAATGCCTCAATTTGTTCTAATCCTGTTGTTAAGGATAGAATGCAGAAAGAGATCGATGAATTCAATAAATTATTTGGGAACTGGGAGCAATTGAAGAAATTCGTACTTCTTGAAAATGAGCTATCTGTTGATGGAGGTGAATTGACGCCAACACTCAAATTAAAAAGAAAGAAGATCCTTGAGAAATATCAGGAACAATACAATCAGATCTATTGCTGATTGCTTTGATTTACTGGTTTCGGAGCTACTAACGTAACTTTTACTCTCACATGTTGAAATTGCGGAAAATGTGTTCCAGGAGTAAACGTATATGCCATTACATGCGATCTAGCCTTTATTCTGGCTGGAGTTGAAACGACTGTTGTACCGTCTGAAATAAGTTTTGCCGAGGTAACTTTTCCTTCCCGATCAACTGCCAATTCAAAAACAGCTACACCCTCGTGACTATCTTCAATGACAAAAGAAGAATTGGAGGTCATTTTTCTTCCTTCATCGACAAGACTTCCTGAAAGAAGTTGTGCATTTACGAAGATAGAAAACAAAACAAAGGTGATAGAGGTAGGAACTTTCATCAGACTAATTTTTGCCAAGGTAAGCAAAAACCATGTCAAAAAATCACTATGCGATCTTTCCCCAGTTTGGTCTTGACTTTAAGACAATTTCCATGACTACCCGTAACTGAGCATTTTCTGGTAATGAAAGACCCGGATCTTGATTTAGGATCTTTTTGGCATGTTCACGCGCTGTTGCCACCAATTGTTGGTCCTTGGAGAGGTCTGAGATCTTTAGATCAAGCATTCCACTTTGCTGAGTCCCCATTAGATCTCCTGGTCCCCTTAGTTGAAGATCTACTTCCGAAATTTCAAATCCATCATTGGTCGAGACCATTGTCTCAATTCTCTTTTGGCTATCTGCACTTAAGTTATCACCTGTCATCAGAATACAATATGATTTTTCAGCACCACGCCCTACTCTACCTCGAAGCTGATGCAATTGAGACAAGCCAAAGCGTTCAGCGCTTTCGATCACCATTACCGATGCATTAGGCACATTCACACCCACCTCAATGACCGTGGTAGCCACCATGATCTGTGTCTGTCCAGATACAAATCGCTGCATCTCATACTCTTTATCCTCCGGTTTCATCTTCCCGTGAACAATGCTTAGTTTGAACTCCGGTAATGGGAAGGATCTTGAAATTGCTTCGTATCCATCCATTAGGTTATTGAAATCCAAGGTTTCAGACTCCTTGATCAAAGGATATACAATATACACCTGTCTACCTTTACGGATCTCTTCCTTTAAAAATCCAAAGACAGGCAATCGATGAGACTCGTAACGATGAACTGTAGAAATTGGCTTTCTTCCAGGGGGTAATTCATCGATAACAGAAACATCCAGATCTCCATAAAAGGTCATTGCCAGTGTTCTTGGAATTGGAGTGGCAGTCATAATTAAAACATGCGGCGGCACAATATTCTTCTTCCACATTTTAGCTCGTTGAGCTACTCCAAAGCGATGTTGCTCATCGATAACTACAATTCCAAGATTTTTGAATTTTACCACATCTTCCAGTAAGGCATGTGTACCGATCAGGATCTGAATACTACCATCTTCCAGTCCTTCGTGTATGACAGTCCGATCCTTTTTTTTAACTGAACCAGTTAGAAGACTTACGTTTACCCCAAGATGTTTTAATTGCTCAGTGATCGTCTCAAAATGCTGATTCGCTAAAATTTCTGTTGGAGCCATCAGCGCGGCTTGATAACCATTGTCTATTGCCAGTAACATCGTTAATAAGGCCACCAATGTTTTCCCACTGCCGACATCTCCCTGAAGTAATCGATTCATATGATGACCACTATTCAGATCTTTTCGAATCTCTTTGATCACCCTTTTCTGAGCATTGGTCAAGTCGAACTCCATGTGTTCTTTGTAAAACCCATTGAACAATTCACCCACTTCTTCAAGCACGAAGCCCTTCGATTTTCGCATTGAAATATGCTTTCTCAATAAAAGTTCCATCTGAAGAAAAAAGAGCTCCTCGAACTTCAATCGAAACCTGGCATGTTTGAAATCACTTTCCCCTTTCGGTTGATGAACTTTAATCATGGCTTGCTCCCGAGTCAACAAATTAAATTCATTGCGAATTGCCGATGGAATATTTTCTGGGATTTTTCCTCTTAACTGCGGAAGAAGAGCTGAGATCAGTTTTTCAATTCCCTTGCTGTGCAATCCTATACTGGTTAGTTTTTCCGCACTCGAATACACAGGTTGTAAACCGATTTGAGCTGTCGCTGAATTATAAACACCAATTTCCGGATGCGGAATATTCCAATTATTCCCGTACAATCTTGGTTTTCCAAAAACTACAAATTCATCCATTGAATTCAGCATTGGCTTGATATATTTCCCCCCTTGAAACCATACAAGGTCGATCATACCGGACTCGTCTTGAAATCTGGCAATCAGCTTTTTATTTCTGGGAGATCCACTTTCAATGACCTGGACAATTCTTCCCCTAAGCTGAACGAAGGAATCAGTATAAACGACATCTTTTACCTGATGAAAGATAGAACGGTCGACATAACGGAAAGGGTAATGCTCCAAAAGGTCCTGATAATTGAATATACCTAATTCTTTACGAAGCAAGTCTGCCCTTTGCGGACCAACTCCTTTAAGGAATTCAATGGGGGTTTTCAGGAACTCATTCACAGGTTAAAGATAATAAATGATGTCAAGTGCCTGAATAAAAAAGCCGCTAACCTAAAGGTTAACGGCTCAAATATGTGAATCAATAATTATTTTGACTTGAACTTTTCAATTCCTTTTTTGAGGAACTCCTCATATACATTAATGTCAGGGGTATAACCGATCGCATCAGTCAGGTCATTTTCTTCAAGATCCTGTATGATATACAATGGTTGCGAGATCTGACCGTATTTTCTGATCTGATAATCCGACCATTTGTTACCTACGGTTTTCACCTTTCCTCCTAATTTGTCAGAATACTTCCATTCTGATTCCGGCAGCAACTCTCTATCATCACAATACAAAGAGGCTATTACCAGCTCATTTTGAAGAATAGGTCTGATCTTATCATTTGTCCAAACTGTTGATTCTGTCTTTCTACAATTTGCGCAAGCATGACCTGTAAAATCGACTAATAAAGGTTTGTTCGCTTTAGCAGCATACTCTCTTGCCTTGTCCAGATCGTGGAATACTAAAATGGAACCATCGCCTACTTCATGCATATATTGTCTGTATTCAGCAAATAAAGGATCTTCATTGCTTGCAGAAGATTCACCTGTACCTCTTACAAACCTAAAGTTGTCCTCAGAGTGTGTACGGGGAGGAGCAACTCCGTCAATCATGCTTAAAGGCGCTCCCCACATACCCGGCAATAAATAAATAGCGAATGAAAGTGCAAGGAAAGCAAACATGAAACGAGTTACTGATAATCTTTCGACGATCGAATCATGAGAGAATCTGATCAAACCAAGAAGATAGATTCCCATAACAAGGAAGAGCACAAACCAGGCTGAAACAAAGATCTCTCTTGTCAGGAAGTCCCAGTGATAAGCAAGATCAACCATGCTCAGGAATTTAAGCGCAAGAGCGATCTCAAGTAATCCCAATACAACTTTCACACTATTTAACCATCCTCCTGATTGAGGAAGTGAATTCAACCATCCAGGGAAAATCGCAAATAGAGTAAATGGTAATGCAAGCGCAAACGAAAAACCTCCCATGATCACTGCTGGCCCTAGGAGACTTCCTGTAGCGGCTGCCTCAACTAATGATGTCCCAATTATAGGTCCCGTACACGAAAAAGACACCAAAGCTAATGTAAATGCCATGAAGAAAATTCCGATCAATCCTCCCTTATCAGCTCCAGAGTCTGCTTTATTCACCCATTCGGAAGGCATTCTGATCTCAAAGGCCCCAAGGAAAGAAAATGCAAATACCATGAAAACTGCGAAGAAGATCATATTCATCCAAACATTGGTAGAAAGTTCATTTAAACCTGTTGGGCCCATAATCGCAGTAACTAATAAACCGAGTGCCACATAGATTACAATGATGGAAACACCATATGTTAATGCATTGACGATTCCTTTAGCTCTGGTCGGTGATCTTTTTGTAAAGAACGACACCGTCATAGGGATCATTGGGAAAACACAGGGAGTAAGAAGCGCAACAAATCCGAACAAAAATCCTGTAAAGAAGATAGAGATCAAACCTTTGTCAGCTGATTTGTCCTCATTCTTCTCGGAAGATGAATCTTCTTTCTTCTTTTCGATAATGGTTTCATTCTCGTCTGCACTAGCCAACGTATCAATAGGCTCAGGAGTATCATTCCCTAAGTTACCATCAGGAACTAAGGCATTAGAACCTGCATCTGCTTTAAATCCAGAAACTTTTACTTTCGCTTCCTGATCCGGAGGGAAAATACATCCATTCTCGTCACAGATCTGAAATGAATATTCAAACTTTAAGTCAAAAGCCTTGTCCGTAAGCACTTCTATTTTTTGTTTGAACATTGCCTTTTTCTCAAAATAGATAGAAACCCCTAGCTCATCTTCGTGACTTTTCGCTGGAATACCATCTACCAGCTTACCAATCAGTTTATAGTCTGAAGACTTTGGAAAAATGAAACTAGTTGGGATTCCAGTAAAGTCTGCTTTGTTTGGATCGTGGTTCACACTGAACACATGCCATCCTTCCTTCAGTGCCGCAGAACCGATCACCCATGCTTTTGAGTCGTCTATTTTCTCAAGTTTAAATGACCAGGAGATCTTATCACTCCAGTTTCCCTGTCCGAAGGAATTGAAAACGGTGAATAAAATTCCAAGTACAACAATACTTTTCATAAATACATTGCTAATTGATCGACTCATATTATTTGGATTCTAGTTCTATTGAATAGGTCTCGTCTACCGGTGGAAGACACATTGTATCGTCACACACCATGTATGTGATCGTATAGGATAAAGTCGTGTTCTTTTTTACAGAAACGCGTTGCTGAAACGTAACTGATCCTTTAAAAAAGTCAAGCATCGCTTCAAAATTTTCATCGTATTCTCTTTCAGGCTTAGGTTCATACACCTTCCCAATAAGCTTTACATCTTCATTTTCTGCAAACAAAAAACTTGTTGGAACAGGACCTATATCATTCGATACATCTTGGCTGTATAAATGCCAACCTTCCTGAATTTCTGCTTTGATATCCACAGAACCTTCTTTTTCATTGAAGCTGTGAGACCACTTAACTACATTTTGAGCCTTAAGCACAAAAGCAGATAGTATTATAAAAAGTGTGAGTATAAATTTCATTCTTATCCTATACCTCTCAAAGGTAAGGATTAGCATTAAAAAAGAAATCGGTAGAAAACAAATATCCTTGAAATCCCAAAAAAAATTTTTCCAACAGGAATTGCAATGATTTCCATTATCTCTTGATTTCGACTAATCGGCTAATTGGAATCCAAACACCTCCTTTTAGGTAAATATACTTTGATCCGGATGCCCAAATGGTCGTGTCCACTCTTTTAAGTCCGTCATCATCCATAAAGATGATAGAAACCTTACTATGGTATGCGTTTCCCAAAAGGGTAGCATTTTCGATCTGTTTCGGCAGCTCTGGATGCTGCTTTATCTTCTCTGTATTTCTGAATGACAGTGAAGAGATCACTTCTTTTTCGATCAATTCCGGTTTCATAATCACTTGCATGCTGGTAGTTTTAGGAGAAAATACGGAAAAAATCTCTTAACTGAACTGGAAATGAACAATTTCAGGCCGTGATTGAGCAAAAGAACGATCGTGAAGACTAAACAGAACCGGAGCCTATCGAAAAACGAGCCATAGGAGCGACGGTCTGATCTGCAAACAAGCCTTTCTCAAACATATACTTTCCCGTAATAGCGATCATTGCCGCATTGTCCGTACAGAACTCAAATTTGGGGATAAAAGTTCTCCAACCTCTCTTTTCGCCTTGAATTTGTAACTCAGCCCTAAGACCTGAATTTGCAGAAACTCCACCTGCAATGCAGATATCTTTGATGTTCAAGTCCGATGATACCTTGATCAATTTATCAAACAAAATATCGATTACTGTTTTTTGAATGGAGGCACATAGGTCGTCACGATGCTTGACGATAAATTCAGGATCCTTTTTTGTCTCCTTCTCCAGGAAATAAAGAATCGAGGTTTTTAAACCACTGAAACTAAAATTGTATCCCTCAATTCTTGGCTTTGAAAATGTAAATGCATCTGGGTTCCCGTTCTTCGAATGCTTATCAATTAGGGGGCCTCCCGGATAAGGAAAGCCAAGAAGTTTCGCAGCTTTATCAAAAGCTTCACCTGCCGCATCATCGATCGTAGAACCCAACACCTCCATATCCAGATAATCCTTCACCAGAACGATCTGTGTGTGTCCTCCGGAAACTGTCAAACACAAAAAAGGAAAGTTAGGTTTGTCCTTACCGTCTTCATCAATGAAATGTGCTAGAACATGTCCTACCATGTGATTAACATCGATCATAGGTATTCCCATGGCCAATGAAAATGATTTTGCAAAGGAAGTTCCAACGATCAAAGAACCAAGCAACCCCGGACCTTTTGTGAATGCGATCGCATCAATGTCCTCTTTCTTAATCCCGGCTTTTTTTATAGCCATATCAACCACCGGGATAATATTCTGCTGATGAGCCCTACTCGCCAATTCTGGCACCACACCACCATACTCATTATGGACATCCTGTCTTGCAATAAGATTAGATAGAATGGTGTTATTTTTGAGTATAGCGGCAGAAGTATCATCACATGATGATTCAATACCCAGAATGATTAACTCGTTGTGCGCCAACTTTGATTAAGTTTGTATTAGGAATGGCAAAAATATTCAAAATAATAGGAAGAACCTTAGGTATTTCGCTGGAATGGATCCTCATATTATTTACTGCCTTCGCCTTTTTGATTCGCACCAGTCCTGTTCAGACATATTTAGCTTCAATAGCCACAGATTTCTTATCAAAAGAGTTAAATACTACAATTAAAGTTAATCAGGTTGCTATAACTTTTTTTGACAGAGTAGCACTCGATGGAGTTTTTGCATTGGATCAGAACAATGACACCTTGGCTTACATTGAAACGTTGCATCTTAATATTTCAAAGTTAGATCTCAAGAATCAAGAAGTCACCATCGACAACGCATCGCTTGAAGGTGGAAACATTCATATTTCAAGGAAAAAAAAGGATGGTGTCTATAATTTTCAATTCATCATTGACTATTTCGATTCTGGCAAACCTAAAACGAAGTCAGAACCCTTTTTGGTCTACGTGGATGCTCTTTCCCTTGACGATATTAATTTCAGATATGATGATTATCGCAAAGGCTACAACGAATACGGTGTGGACTTTGACCACATTCACCTGCAAAAATTATATCTCGAAGCAGAGGATTTCAATAACGAAGATGGACTTTTGTCGTTCGCTGTAAATGAACTCCATTTCAATGAAAAGTCTGGATTTAATCTCTCACAGCTAAGTGGAAAAGCACAAATTGGTGAGCCCGGAATATTAATTTCTAACCTTATCGTTCGCACGGATAAATCCGATCTTACCCTGCCCCAAATGCATCTCCTAATGCACGGCCTCGATGATCTGCAAAGTTTTGAAGATTCAGTTAAACTGGATATCATACTTGATCAAAGTACAGTTTCCATGAAAGACGTCTCCTTCTTCGCATATGCACTTGAAGGAATGGATGAACAAGTTTTGCTAAAGGGAGAAGTTAAAGATAAAATCGATGGTCTTAAGATCAGAAACCTTGATCTCAAAGTTGGTAAGAAAACTCGTCTTATGGGTGATCTTAATCTACCTGACTTTAAGAACTTCAAGCATGCTTTCTTCAATGAGCGACTAGATTATGCGTATGTTGACCTGAATGATCTGAAAAAGATCAGAATGCCAAAAATCGTTAAAGACCCATACCTTGATTTTGATAAATATGTTACTCGCTTAGGACACTTTGAAGCTCGAAATGTCAATATTGATGGATTTTACAAGCAATTTGTTGTCGCATCTTCAAGTGTCAAAACAGATCTTGGCGAAGTCAAGCTGGATAATGGTATTCTTTTTACTGCGAACCCAAAAAACAACTCCTTCTTTTTTGAAAGATCAGAAGCTTCCGACTACGACGTTAAAGTGGAATCTTTTGATTTGGGAACGTTCCTTGATGATCGGAATTTCGGGATTGTAGATGGACTATTCTTCCTAAGTGGCGAAGCGTTTTCTCTAAATAAGATCAAATTCAATTTATTGGAAGGGGATGTCAATCGCTTTGATTTTTACGATTACCAATACTCGGATATTCTAATTTCAGAAGGAAGTTTCGTCGATAATATCTTCATGGCGAAGATCGATGTCAAAGACGATAATCTGAACCTGATCTATAATGGGTATATTGACTTGAATGCAGATCAACATATGCGATTTGAGATCGATCTGACGAAGGCAATTCTTGACAATCTTAATGTGACGGATCGAGAAAACTGTTCACTTACATCCAGCTTCACAGTGGATATTTTCGGGAAAGATCTCAATAAAATGAGCGGTTCCGTTACACTGGACGGGTTACTGTATAGGGAAGGGAAAAAGGAAATTAAAGTCCCATCTTTAGTGGTAAAAGTAACTAGGAGTGACGAAGAAGATGTTTTCACTCTGAATAGTGCTGTTGGGGATTTTGAACTTAAAGGAAAGATCGACTTTAGTACGATCATAACAGATTTTACCCATCAATTTGACCAGGTATTCCCTGGACTTCTCGGCGATACAGAATTCCTCAAGAAGAAAAAAGTAAATCAAAGCAGATTTACCTACAACCTCACTACAAATCGAATGGACGAATTCCTGAGCATTTTTGTGCCTGATCTGAAATTAAGTCCAGGGACCAAGCTTATGGGAACTTACGATGGTCGTATGGAAGAATTTTCCATGTTACTTACCTCAAAAACCATTGGCTATCAAGATTTTGTCTTTGAACAAGTCGACCTTTCTCAATACCTGACTTCAAATTCGATCGACGCAAGATATTCCCTACTCCGTTTAGATTATGGCGATTCGATTTCTATTGACAACGTCTTATTTACTACTTCTGGAGAAAAAAATATCCTTGAATCAGAGCTCACTTGGAACCCAAATCAGATCAACGCTTCAGATATCAAATGGCAAACGATCATCGTTGACAATAGCCAGGTCAACCTGCTTCTTGAGCCCTCCTTTTTCTCTTTGAACAAACAACGTTGGGATATTGAAAAAGCTTCAGATATGTCAGTCACGAGTAACGATCTGCATATCTCCAAACTTGTCCTTAAACGAGGTAGACAATTCATCTCACTCGACGGATGTATCTCAAGGAACGATGCCGATAAAATGAATTTCAGAGTCCATGAGGTTGACCTTAATGAACTTGGAACCCTCGTTGGTTCACCAATAAAAATGAATGGACTATTGAACGGATGGGGAAATATTTCAAATCCTTATACTAATCTGCATTACATGGGGGATGCGTCCATCTTTGGGTTGTTTTTAAACGATCAGGAAGTTGGAGATATTTTCGTTCAATCTCAATGGAACAAAGGATCAGAGAGTATCGGGATGACCGGGGACCTTATGTACAGAGGAAACCAGACTTTTGCATTCCAGGGAAGCTATTTCACAGAACGGAAAGATGAAAATCTGGAATTCGATCTGCTTTTTGATAATACAGACATTCAGTTTACAAGCGCCTTCCTTGATCCAGATATCGTAAACAACATAAGGGGTCAATTGAACGGAAGTTTAAGTGTGAGTGGAACTCCTGATTTCCCTAAACTTGACGGAAGAGTGAAGCTGAATGGAGGTAATGCAAAAATTGAGATCCTTGGGGTAAATTTTGGGTTTGATGGTGAAGTGATCGCTGACGAATACGGATTCTACATCAACAATATGCCTGTATCAGATGAAGAAGGCAATACAGGTTCGTTGATCGGATCAGTTTATCATGAACAGTACGAGGACTGGAACTTTGATATTCAGATCGAATTGGAAGGAAATACATTCTATGATTCAGATGCAGTATCATTTGGTGGTAATGGCAATTCGAGCAGATTCCTGGTCATGAATACCAAGTACAAGGATGGTGAATACTATTACGGTAAAGCGTATGCATCAGGATATGCAAACATTTTTGGATATACAGATAACCTTGAAATCACGGTAGATATGCGTTCACTCAAGGGAACATCGATCTATTTCCCAATGTATGGCGCTGCAGATATTGACGAAGATGATGGATTAATCACTTTCATCAGTAAAGATTCATTGCAATTACAACAAGATAAAAAGATCGATTTTACTGGTGTTTCACTCGATCTGAACTTTAAAGTAACTCCGGATGCGAATATGAAGATCATATTCAATGATCAGACTGGAGACGAAATTGCTGCAAGAGGATCGGGGGATATCAATATCAAACTAGACAATCTTGGAGAATTGATCCTGGATGGTACTTACAAAGTGAAAGATGGGGTGTACAATTTCACAATGGGACCAATTAAACAGCCTTTCTATATTCAGGAAGGAGGCACCATTGCCTGGACTGGAGATCCATACAATGCAAATCTTGATATGAAAACATATACAAGAGTGAATGCTAATCTGTCAGAACTTTCTCCAGATGAACTTCAAGGAAGTTCTTCAGGGTCGAATCAAGAAATCCTATGTTACCTTTCGCTTACTGAATCATTGTTGAAGCCAAACATCAATTTTGACATTAAAGCTCCAAAATCAGATGAAACCGGAAGAACCTTATTGAATAGGGTTACTTCTGACAAAGATGAGCTGAATCGTCAATTCTTCTCATTAATGCTTTGGAAGAAATTCCAACCATTGAAAGGAACTTCAGGCGCGAGCGGATCTGCTGCTCTTGATCTGGTGGCGAACCAGATCAACTCTTTGCTAAGCTCCGTTTCGAAAGACTACAAAATGAATGTCAATCTCGACAATGACCTTCTCACCGGTGGAAGTTCAATGGAATTTGGTGTATCGAAAAGTTTCTTGGACAACCGTTTGATCGTTACAGGAAGTTTCGGAGTAGAAAACAACAGTACATCAGGGGATAAAGCCCAAGGAGGTCTCATGGGAGATGTCGAAGTAGAATACTTATTGAACGAATCCGGTTCATTCAGGGTAAATGTCTTCAATGAATCGAACGATCAAAGTGTCATTCAGGACAAAGATCTTGGCCCATTCACCCAAGGTGCAGGTATCCATTATTCGGAGGATTTTGACAATATCCACAATTTCAAACTGATCCAGTATTTCCTGGATATTTTCAGGTCCGCTGAAAACAAAAGATTCCCGGTTAAACGAAACAAGCAGACAACACCGATCCCGCCAGAATCAAGTCAGATCATCTTTGTCCTACCAAGGGATCAAAACAGAGGCTAAGAATCTCAAGATATTCTAAAGTTAACCGAGCTTTTTGATTATTTTTAGGCCCTCAAAAGCACTCGAGGATGAAAAAAGTTTTGGTCGCCAACCGTGGTGAGATAGCAAGGAGAGTTATCAGAACCTTAAAAAAAATGGGGATTGCAACAGTTGCTGTGTATTCAGACGCTGACAAGGACGCCCCACATGTCCATGAAGCAGATGAAGCTGTCCATCTTGGGGCAAGTCCTTCATCGGAAAGCTACCTTAAACAAGACCTGATCCTTCAATATTGCAAAGAACTGGGTGTAGATGGGATTCACCCTGGTTATGGATTTCTTTCAGAGAATGCTCATTTTGCAAGAAAAGTAAAAGAAGCAGGAATTACATTGATCGGCCCATCTCCAGAATCGATGGAGATCATGGGTGACAAATTGAGTGCAAAACAAGCTGTTAAATCATATAATGTACCATTAGTTCCTGGGGTTGACGAAGCGATTAAAGACGTTAATGAAGCCATAAAGATCGCTGAAGAGGTAGGATACCCTATTTTGATCAAAGCATCAGCCGGAGGTGGAGGTAAAGGAATGCGATTAGTTGAGCGTTCTGAGGATTTTGCGGAGCAAATGAGAATGGCTCAGAATGAAGCAAGATCTTCATTTGGTGATGATGCAGTTTTCATTGAGAAATTTGTAACGAAGCCACGACACATCGAAATTCAAGTATTCGCTGACCGACACGGGAATGCAGTATACTTATTCGAAAGAGAGTGCTCCGTTCAGAGAAGACACCAGAAAGTTATTGAAGAAGCCCCGAGTGCAATTCTAACTGATGAACTTCGCAAAGCAATGGGAGAATCTGCAGTCGCAGTTTGTCAAGCTTGTAATTACGAAGGAGCCGGTACCGTTGAATTCCTTGTGGATGGAGATTTGAATTATTATTTCCTTGAAATGAACACCAGACTGCAGGTGGAGCATCCAGTAACCGAAGAGATCACTGGACTAGATCTGGTAGAATGGCAGGTGCGCGTGGCTCGCGGAGAACGTTTGCCGAAACTTCAGGATGAACTTAGTATCAAAGGACACGCTATCGAGGTTCGAGTATATGCTGAAGATTCTATGAACGGGTTTACTCCTGACATCGGAAATTTAAAGCGTTACCGAATTCCTTCAGGAAGAAGTGTTCGTGTGGACGATGCATTCCAGGAAGGAATGGATATTCCAATCTATTACGATCCTATGATCGCCAAGCTTGTTGTATGGGGTAAAACACGAGAAGATGCAATTCGAAGAACGATCCAGGCGATCGATGATTACCAGATCTCAGGACTTAAAACCACTCTTGATTTCGGGAAATTTGTTTTGAAACACGAGGCATTTAGAAGTGGTAACTTCGATACTAACTTCGTGAAGCACTACTTCCAGGATCCTACGGTAATGTACGATGCCATGGAAGAAGAAAAGGAAGCCTTGATGCATGGAATCAACAAGATCTGGAGTGATATTAAGGATAGAAACAAATCCGAATACGCTTCTGTGTCGATTTCAAATTCATGGCAACAGAAGAGAACCTAAAGTTCTCAACAGGTGTTCAAAACACAACTTGAATTATTAGACAATTAATAATATTTTTACGCTCAAATCATTAAAAAATGAACTTACACGAATATCAGGGCAAATCCATTCTAAAAAGCTTTGGAGTTGCGATCCAGGAAGGAATCGTAGTAGATAAAGTAGAAGATGCGGTTGCAGCAGCTAATAAACTTACTGAAGAAACAGGTACGGGATGGTACGTCGTTAAAGCTCAAATTCACGCAGGTGGTAGAGGAAAAGGTAAAGTAGAAGAAACCGGATCTAACGGAGTTGTCCTCGCAAAAGGTATTGGCGAAGTTGAAGAAAAAGTGAAAGGTATCCTTGGTGGAAACCTTGTAACTGCTCAAACGAACGGAAAAGGAAAAAAAGTAAATAAAGTGTTGATTGCTCAGGATGTTTACTATCCTGGAGAGTCTCAGCCAGAAGAATTCTACATGTCAGTCTTGCTTGACAGAGAAAATGGACGCAATGTGATCGTTTATTCTACTGAGGGTGGAATGGATATTGAGCATGTTGCCGAACACACTCCTGATAAAATTTACAAAGAGTTCATTGATCCAAGAGTTGGAATTCAGGGCTTCCAAGCAAGAAAAATTGCTTTCAAACTTGGACTTTCAGGTGAGGCTTTCAAGCAAATGACAAAGTTTGTCACTTCTCTTTACACTGCTTATGATTCAATTGATGCTTCAATGTTCGAGATCAACCCGGTTTTGAAGACATCTGACAATAAGATCATTGCTGTCGATTCGAAGGTAACGTTGGATGGAAACGGGTTGTTCCGTCATCCAAACTATGCAGCTATGAGAGACACTACGGAGGAAGATCCAACAGAAGTTGAAGCTGGTGAAGCTGGATTGAACTTCGTAAAGCTTGACGGAAACGTTGGTTGTATGGTGAACGGTGCGGGTTTGGCAATGGCAACCATGGATATCATTAAGTATTCAGGTGGTAACCCGGCAAACTTCCTGGATGTAGGTGGAACAGCAAATGCTGAGCGTGTTGAAAAGGCATTCCATATCATCCTTAAGGACCCGAACGTAAAAGCGATTCTAATTAACATATTTGGTGGTATCGTACGTTGCGATCGTGTTGCTCAAGGTGTTGTTGACGCATACAAGAATATGGGTAATATTCCAGTTCCAATCATTGTTCGTCTACAAGGAACAAATGCTGTAGAAGCGAAAAAATTGATCGACGAGTCAGGATTGAACGTGCATTCTGCAGTGCTACTTCAAGAAGCTGCTGATAAAGTAAAAGAAGTTCTGGCCTAATTGATCAGACTGAAAATAGTGAAAAGACCTCCTCTGGGGGTCTTTTTTTTGTGCTGTGGAATTTTGGTTCATTCAACGAATCAATACTTTTTCTAGAAATTTCATTTCATATTTTTATCGAAAAAAATTGATCAACAATTGACAAAGTTGTTATAATCACATTTCTTGGGCGTTATCAAATAAAATCAATGCCCATGAAACGTATAGCTTTAACTTCACTCATTTTAATCCTTGTTCTCAGTAGCTCAGGGATCAATGACAAAATCAGTCCTGTAGAAACTTCCTTGAAAATTCTCTGGAAAAAACAAGTTGGTAATGTCTCCCATCGGACTAAGCCCGTGCTTAAGGATGGAAAAATCATCATAGGTTCGAATGGCCAACATTTTATGGACTTTAGGACTATCGATAATGGTAACGGAGTTTATGTCTTATCGCTCAATAACGGGAAGCAAATCAGACATTTTGCTGGTGAAAAATTCGGTGATATGGATGTCAATGGCATTGTTTCCATAGATGATAAAATTTTATTCGGCAATGACAATGATGAAGTACTTTGTTATGATATTGATGGTAAACAAAAATGGCAAATTCTATTTTCAGGTGACGTTGAACATGCTCCGGCTATTGTATCGATCGATGGAAAAAAAATACCGGTATTTGCCACAGAAACAGGCGAAGTCAGAGCAATTAATCCTAACGACGGAACAACCCTATGGTCATACTATCATCCGACTTTTTCTGGATGGAAAACCGGGGATAATCGATTTGTTTTTAAGGTTAAAATGCACTTTTCTTCTCCTCAGGTATTTTTCAATGAACCAGCGTTAATAGATCTGAATCAAGATGGAACTGAAGATCTGATTTACAATTGTGATCAAGAAAGTCTGATTGCGATTAATGGTTTAAATGGCAAGAAAATGTGGAGCTACAAGCCTGCTAATGGAAGAATGTATATGGGGCGAGAAAAGCCAATAGTTCTAAAACAAGAGAAGAGAATAGTCTTTAACGTCTATAAATCTTCTGAACAAACGAATTCAATTGAGTATTTAAGCTTCAACGGTAAACACTTGCATTCATTCGACTTAAACCATTCAGGATCACCATTATTATCACATTTTGACCATACTCTTTTTACAACGAAAGGAATCGTGCTTCTTGATAAAGATCGAGTGTCATTTAAAACAGATGAAGCCCTATTTGTATACGATAATACTAAAAAGAAAAAGCAGGTAAGATATAGTGATGGACAAGTTTCACAAAGCTCATTTATGTTTTCAGGCGAAGAATGCGTCGCTGTTGTCTTTCAGAATGACTTGAAACATTATAATCAGGGAACTTTGGCAATCATGGGAACCAAATCAGGACAAATTCATTTCGAGACAGCACTGATTCAAAATTCAGAATTCACTCCTGTGATTGCAGACGTAAACAAGGATGGGACTCTAGATATACTCGTGGCATGCTATGATGGAAATTTGTATGCCTACGAACTGAAAATCCCTGCAAATAAACTAATTCTTTAAATCTGAAATTATGAGCGCAAAGAAAATAAACAGAAAAGTATTTTGGGTTAGTCTACCTTTAGTTACTCTTATGGTATCTGCATTTGTATACTACCTTTATTTGATCAGTTATACTCCTGGTATTATCTATCCTTTAGGCGAGAAAATTAAATTTTCGGAGTTCACATTTGATGCAGAGGAAGGAACCATAGTTCATTTGTTAACTGGGACTCACATTCAAATACCGGGAAACATACTCATAGATAACGAAGGGAGATCTGTCCAAGGACGTGTAACTCTAAAATTCAGAGAATACCACACTGCCAATGACATTTTTCTTTCTGGAATTCCAATGCAAATGAGGGATGACAGAAATCAATTCATGGAGTCCAATGGTATGATGGAAATGAGAATTGAAAAAAATGGAATGCCTTTATCCATAAAAAAAGGAGAAAACATTGAGGTTGATTTGGCTAATTTTAATACTCCCACCGACGGATTCGAATTATTTTATTTGAATAATGATGAGGTTTGGGATGAAGGTAAACCATTTCAATCATTAAATAATGATCGACGTGATAGCTCTCTTGCCGCATTACCGCCGAATCCTTCAACTCCAATAAATCCAATTCCTGGGGAGACGGATAGAATTTTCACACTAGCTATCGACTCCAAAAAATCGATTAATCTTAAAGCGTGGGAAAACGTAAATTTCCGTTTCCTTGAAGATATTGAAGGACTGGAATTCAATGACGCAGTTAGAATTAATTGGGATAACACTACAATTTCAAGATCTGACAAAGACAAAAATCTATTGTATTTTAATTTTAACTGTACACTTCGAGACAATAATGGAAATATTATTAAACATTTCTCAAAAATTTTGGCAGAACCCCTATTGTCCGGAAAAAAACTGGAACGTGCTATGAAACAGTACGATAAAGATCTAAAACTGTATGAGAAGGAGCTTGCAAAAATAGAGCAAGAACGGACTCGATTGGAAAATGAAGCGGCCTTATTAAGTCGATTTACAGTGAATGAATTTGGGATTTTCAATATCGATTTTGTCTCAAAATTAGACGAAAGCGTACTTGTTGAATTAGATTTTGATTTTGAAAATGAAATAAATCCGCTTATCAATCAGGTGATGCTCTACGTGATCTTAGAAGATAAAAAAGGGGTTGTCAAGCTGAATGCCTCAGACTGGAATAAAGTACCCGCGAGTGAAAGTGAGACCTCCCTTGCAGCAGTTTTGCCTGACGGAACCGTAGCATTCGTTGATGCTGATTCATTTAAGAAAAAGGTTGCTCCTGAATCCCTGAATAAAAGTTTCGCCTATAAGTTCTATTTCAAGACTCAACGGATAAAATACGAAAACTTTGTAGAGAGAATTAATTCGAGTGCAGGCCCAAAATTTATATGAAAATTTTAAAAACATTTTAACTCAAAATTTTTCGTCTTAATAGATCAGCCGGCACACGTACAAAGTAGTTGCCGGCTGTTTTTTGTTACCTTTTTCTTATTTAAAGTTTATACGGATAGAACATAATACTCTTATTTCAAATTCTCTCCGTCTATGAAAACACAACTGGAACTTATTTCAGAAGAGCTCCCTTTTTTCAGAAACATTGTTCACAGGAATCTACCGCCTAGATATCATTACCTGGCAGAAGATATTGCTCACGATTCCATAGTGAAGGCTATTGAAAACCTTCCAAAATATGATTCTCATAAAGGAAATTTTAAAAGTTGGCTTTATCGTATTACTCAGAACATTTGTTTCGATCATTATCGAAAACTTGAACGCATGCAAACGGCGCCGTTACAAGCAGATATTTATCGAATACAGGAAGAAAACCGAAGCCTAAACAGAAAAGACATCAAGCTTGCGAGAAAAGCACTTCGTTTCCTTTGTGAACGAGATCGGGATTTGATCATTTACCGAATTATGTTTGGAATGACAACAAAAGAAATCGCTTCTCTCATGGATATACCTGAAAATCATGTCAACGTGTATTTCAAGAGGGCAAAATCAAGATGGCAAAAATATTTTACTTCGGCCGCTTGATCATGTCATATGACTAATAATTTCCTTCAGAAGCAACCTTTTCATTTTTATAGTGTATTCTTAGATATTATTTCAATTTAAAATCTGTAATACTTTCAGTATGAAGATAAAACACCTTCTAATAAGTTTACACTTAATCTTTTTCAATTACGGTCTTCATTGTCAAAAAATAGTTAGGCACATCGTATATTTTCAGGTAGATAGTTACACCATCTCAGCAGATGAGAAGCTCAGACTATTAAACTTTATTACAGAAGAATCATTAAAAGATTATATCGGCAGAGTATACATCAAAGGGCATACTGATTCAGATGCCAGCGACTCCTATAATCAAACGTTATCCGAAAAACGAGTTGCTGCGGTAATCAAACAATTCGAAAATACAAATCTGATCACCTATATCGAAACAGATGCATTGGGCGAATCCAGCCCCCTAAATAAAAACCTAACATCCGAAGAGAAAAAATTAAATCGAAGAGTTGAAATCACCGTTGAACAATGGATTCCGGACATTGTTGAAACAAATGGGACGATCAAGGACCTTTACAAAATGCTTGAACAGGAAAAGCAGAGAAATTGCATAGATCCGAATAGGGATACTGTCATTCGGTTGGAACAAGGTACGATCATATACATTCCTGCCGGAGCTTTTAAGTCCGACAATAATGAATGTATAGAGATCCGGGCAAAAGAGTTTTATAAGACTTCTGACATCATCATGGAAAATCTATCGACAACGTCAAATGGAAGACTTTTAGAAACTGCGGGCATGATCTATCTGGAAGCAGCTACCAAAGAAAGAATACTTGACCTTCAACCGGGAAAAGAAGTGACCATCTTAATGCCTACAGATGAGCTTAGAGATGATATGCAATTATTCTATGGGAATAGAGATCACGACGACGTCATGAACTGGCTCAGTGACAATGCTCCAGCTCTCGAAAAAATAAATTTGCCTCCTGGAGTTGGATGTGAGAACTACCCATTTGACAATATTGCGGATGATTGTGTTCGATGTAAACTCTTTTTCTGTCGTTTCAAAAGAATTGGCAGCAGGATCGCCGGAACTTTCTCTTCAGACAAGAGAACAGCAAATCGTGAATTCAGACAATGTCAGCGAAGACTTCGGAAAAATAGAAGGCAAAACGTTGTAGAAGCGATCGAGCAGCCAAACTTAAATTGTCAAGAACTGGATTCTTTATTTGAAAAATATGGCGTTACCTCGAAAAGAGAACTCATTGAAAAGATGAATGAGGGAATCATGAAACAATACGGAGTTAAAACTCTTGAACAATTGGCTGACACACTTAGAAAGATCAAAATGAATGAAGTTGAACAACGACTTTCAAGTGGCTATGTCAGTCAACAAGATCTGCGTTTTTACATGTTTAACTCAAATCGACTTGGATGGATCAATTGCGATGCTTTCGGAAGGATTGAAGGTCCAAAAGTAAACATGATCACCAATGTACCTTTTACCCCCCAATACGATTGTAAAGCAGTATTTAAAGACGTAAAAGGGATCATGCCAGGATATGGAAACACCGGTATGTTTTCATACAACGATATTCCGAAAAATAAAAGCATATGGCATGTGGCACTAAAATTCGAAAATGATCAAGCCTACTTGTCACTGATCGAAGACAAAACCAAAGAGAACTTTGTTATCCCGGTTTTCGCTCCCATGAAGGTTTCTGAGATCAAAGAGCAACTGAAAGTACTTGACAGGTAGGGTGTTAGTGTTAATGTTTACTAAGATTCCACTAAATCGGATAATCGGGTATCTTTTATGTTTACCTTTGTAAAAAAACAACAATATCAAGCATCTAAGATTTAATCAGACTTCAGGAGCAGAGTTTTCTACTGAGCTGAAAAAAAGAATAAATAGTTATTTCAAAGAAAATAATATATCACGTCAGGGAGGATTTTCAATGTACTTGAAAGCCTCAATAATGGCCGCAATTTTTACCGTCCCTCTTATTTTACTGAGCTGCAATGTAGTATCACATCCATTATTAGTTATCCTATTTTACTTGATTAGTGGAATTGGTATGGCAGGAATTGGAATGGGGATCATGCATGACGCTAACCATGGCAGTTTATCTAAGCGATCAACTGTAAATAACATCTTCAGCAGAAGTTTGGACTTTATGGGCTGCAGTTCGGCTGTTTGGAAACTGCAGCACAATGTAAAACACCATACATACACAAATATCCATGATCATGACGAGGACATTGAAGCACCTTTTTTCCTTGCATTCTCGCCGAATTCAAAGATCTACTGGATCCATCGATTCCAACACATCTATGCATGGTTTTTTTATATGTTGACCACGCTTAACTGGGTAACGATCAAAGATTTCATCGCTTTGAAAAAGTACTACAATGAAGGGTTGATCACTTCAAAAAAAGAATACCGAATTGAAATTCTTCGAACAATCGGATGGAAACTTTTCTATTATTCTTATGTATTGGTACTTCCTCTGATCTTTAATGATGCATCTGTTGGAGTTATCCTTTTGGGATTCATGTTCTCCCATTTCCTTACAGGTTTCTTGATCAGTGTGATCTTCCAGCTCGCGCATGTTATGCCAGATATGAGCTTCCCTGTGACAGAAGACAAGGAATTGGATATCAACTGGTATGTTCATCAGATGGAGAATACAGCAAACTTTTCTCCTAATTCTGGACTTCTTTCCTGGTTTATTGGCGGTTTGAATTTTCAGATCGAACATCATTTGTTTCCTAATGTTTGTCATGTCCATTATAAAAAGATCTCAAAGATCATTGCTGACACTGCAAAAGAATATCAGGTTCCTTACCATGTGAATAGATACTTCGTGGTTGCACTTTGGAGACATATGAAAACACTACGCAGTATTGGTAGAAATAAAGTGGCCTTACCTCAAGTCTGATAAGTAAACCTCTTTTTGAAATTTGACTTTACAAAATTGACTTCTTACTCTGTAGAGTGCATTTCAGTCAATTTTCACTGCTGTTTAGGTAATATTTTCTTCTTGAAAAAGATCTTATTGTAGATTTAAAACAAAAAACTATGAAAAAGATATTCGTCTTATTTAGCCTTTTGATCGCTTCGCAATCGTTTGCACAAGAAGGAAACAAACAGATTACAAAAGTAAAAGAAGAAACGGCTCAAGCTATCATTATAGACGCCTCCTATCCGGGAGGACAGGATGAATTGATGAAATACATTGCTTCTTCAATGAAATATCCACAAGATGCAATGGACAATGGATTTCAAGGAAAAGTTTATGTCGGTTTTATCGTGAACGAAGATGGAAGCATATCTAATGTCGAAATCAAAAGAGGAGTTCAGGAATCACTGGATCAGGAAGCGCTTAGGATCATTAAAAATATGCCAAACTGGGAACCGGCAGAACAGGATGGACAAGCAATCAAATCCTCATATATGCTGCCAGTATCTTTTAAATTGAATTGATTAAAGCCCGGTCGATCCGGGCTTTTTTATGCTTTCGGCGTGTCTACTTCAAAAGTAATGTTGCTGTGGGGTGCGAATGAAACGAATATCATATCTCCTTCAGACAATATGGTGTATAAAGATTTATCGACATCCACATTCCTTTTACTTTTGAGCCGTAAACGATAGATCAATTGTCCATTTTCTTTTTGAGCGAACTTACGAACGATCTTCCCTTTTTCCTTCTGTTTCCTTCCTGAACTTAAGTCCTTTTGAACATTTCTTGTCATAAAATAAAAACTCATCAATGCGATGGCAAACGCTATTGTCTCAATCACAATCAAACGTAAGACAGGAGGTCTTTCAACGACCTCAATTCCTGTCAGCACATCCATAAAATGAAATGCTAGATTAACGAGGGAGATCATCACAAAAAGACTGAGGGTAAATATAAAAGGAGTTTTTAGATGCTTTCGCAACGCGATTTTATCCAATGAAGTAAGTGGTGAATAATCAAGTCCATTAGTTTCCATAACTTGTTTTTTATGAATGCAAGGTAATTAGAGCTTAATGAATGAAATGTGATTTACATTACTCTTCTGTTTTCCTTGAATCGTTTTATCTTTCCTATTCAAATCTCAATTATGAAAACTTTTCTCGTTTTTTGTCTGACGTTCTTAACCATGTACCTTTCTGCACAACCGGAAATGCATACCCGTCCTACCGAAGATCAAAAGGACGTAATAAAAGTGATCCAATTACTCTTTGATGGAATGCGCAAAGGTGATAGCACCTTGGTGAGGATCTGCTTTCATCGGGAGGCCCAATTACACACTACTTTTTTCAACGACAAAGGAGAAGCAGTGTTGAGAGAAGAGTCCGTTGAACGATTTATTCAGGCCGTCGGAACACCTCATGAGGAAATCTGGGATGAGCGCTTTGAATCCATCGATGTAAAGGTGGACGATAACCTTGCCGTAGCATGGGTCCCATATGTATTTCATTCAGATGAAACACCATTGCATCAAGGAGTGAATGCTTTTCAGTTGGTCAAAACGAATGAAGGATGGAAAATCATCCAATTGACGGATACCAGAAGAAAAATGGTGAATTAGACGCTCTACTTATTCACACGGGACAGTCATAAAATCTCTTCGGTTATAATAGATCTCACTCCAGTCTTTATTATGTTCAAATAAATCATCATCGATGACAATTTCTCCGGATGACTCTATTTTCCATTGCATATAGGCCCCTTTCTCCCATTGAAAATACCCAAAGGGCAAAAACTCTCCGTTAAAATAATCATAAGCAAACCCATAAACGCGATCCTCTACTCTTTGAATTCTCAATCTTCGTTCTGAAACAGGATCCATAAGACATGTACCCTCAAATTCTGAACTCATCCAATGATTTTCTTCCAGAAATGCATTACCCCCTACATCAATCACAGAATAGTAGCCATTTTCTTCCTCAAAAAATCCATCATTCTCAGAATATGTTTCATCAGCATATTCATCGATGTATTCATAATTGCCTTCAACAAGATCTGCGGGATCGATCTGATGCTGAGGCTCAAAATACATGATATTAGGTGAGCCTGTTTCACCGTCATAGGAATCTACAAAAACAAGCTTTACCTTATCATCAATTAATTCAAAACTAATTTCGTTCGATACTTTATATTCACCTTCCTGGTCCTGAAGAAATCGATTCATAACATAGTAATCGCCAATTTCCGAATTATACACATAATACTCGCGGCGGTCATTGCAGTCTTCAAGGGTTCCGGCAAATAATCCATCATACCCCATGACTTCAATAACCATAGTGCATTGTTGATCTTTATACAGGTATTTCCCATTTAAGGCAGGAATGTAAACAAAGATCTGAGCGTTCAGGATACATCTGCTAATAACAAGCAGATAAGCAACAAGAATGTACTTTTTCATAAGTGGTTTGTATTTTGATAATACTCCCTAAAAGTAATAAAGTGTAAGATTTTTTTTAAAACTGAACAATATATTTTTTTAGCTTTCGTTATTATGCATACATAACTAATAATCGATATGGGAAATTCTACTTAAATCAGATTTGTTAAACCAATAAAAACCCTGCAATGAAAACCAATCTCCTATTTCTATCAGAGCAGCTTCCTTATTTTCGTATTGTAGCGAAGCGCTCATTGCCCAGCCGTTATCTTCATCTGGCTGAAGACCTTGCTCAGGATGCCATTCTGAAAGCAATTGAAAACCTTCAAAAATATGACCCTGAAAAAGGGAATTTTAAAAACTGGTTGTATCGACTTACCCAGAATCATTGTTTCGATGCGATTCGAAAAATGGATAAGATGGAAACCATGCCGATCAACAGTAACGTAATCGCAAATCCGATTGAACATCGCGATCTTGACCGAAGTGATCTGCGCAAGATCCGAAAAGCCATGGAATTCTTATCAGAGCGTGACCGAATGCTTATCACGTACCGATTGATCTTTGACCTTAGCGGTAAAGAGATCGCAGCACAAACAGGAATTCCTGAAAACCAGGTAAACGTTTACTTTAAAAGAGCAAAAGAGAGACTGCAAGCCTTATGCAAAGCAGCATAAACAAAAAATCCCGGCTTTTGGCCGGGATTGCAATTTTTCCTCTCGGAAACAATAAAATCTTTACCTGAATTAATGATTAACTCTGGTAACGTTTACGGCATTTAATCCTTTCTGTCCACGTTCAACTTCGAATTCAACTTCGTCATTCTCGCGTACATTTTGCTTCAATCCCGTCTTGTGTACAAAGATATCTTCTTTTGTTTCGCTGTCTGTAATAAAACCGAAACCCTTTTCGGTATTAAAGAATTTTACAATTCCTGTTTTCATTGATTATTATTTATATTATTTGCTTTATTAGCCAACTTCTGAACCTCCTCCGTTTGAGAAAGTGTTTTATTTTCGGGAGCACTGGACCAATCGATCTCTAAACCTATTGAATCTGAATCCCTTCTTTGATCACGTTTTTCCTTTTTTGCCTTCTTCTTCTGAGAACGATCTTTCTCCCTCTGCTTCTTTAAAAATGTTTCTTGTGATCTACCCATAAATTCAACTGCAATTCCCTCGTCCAACATTAAGTAAATGTATTATCCTGAAACAGATTCTACGCTATACTTTAAGGATTTTAGACCTTGCCTCCCTTTTGTATCATTACTATTATTCGATACAAGAAAGCAAAACTTTAACGCATCGGACACATTGAATTGATAAAATTCAAGTGCATATAACTTTTCAAAGGTAGTCCTTTTTTCACTTGATTCTATACTTTGCCTATAATTTTCTGATAATTAGCATTTTTCATGGTTTAAAAATGGGCTGAATAGTATATCTTTGTGCCATCCGATGAACGTCTCTCATCATCTTATAAATCTATTTTCTGAGGGGCACAATCTCAACATACATGAATTTTAAAACTCTTGGATTGATCGATCCAATATTACAAGCACTCAACGATAAATCGTATACAGACCCTACTCCAATTCAAAAACAAGCCATCCCTGTCGTACTAGAAGGAAAGGATCTTTTGGGAATTGCTCAAACAGGAACTGGCAAAACAGCTGCATTTGCTATACCTATCATACAGCGATTAGAACAAGACAAACATGTCAATAGAAATCGAAAGATTCGTTCACTGGTCATCACTCCTACTCGTGAGTTGGCGATCCAGATCCACGAAAATTTTAAAGCTTATTCAAAACATACCGACCTCAAGTCTAATGTTATTTTTGGCGGTGTAAAACAAGGTTCGCAAGTAAATCGCTTAAAAGCAGGAACAGACATTCTGATTGCTACGCCAGGAAGACTATTGGATCTGATGAATCAGAAACTTGTTTCTATTCAAAACATTGAATATTTCGTTCTTGACGAAGCAGACCGTATGCTAGACATGGGCTTCATCCATGACATTAAGAAGATCATCCAACAATTGCCAACAGAAAGACAAACTTTGTTTTTCTCGGCTACCATGCCTGATAACATCGTTGAATTATCAAGAAAGATCCTGCAAAATCCAATTCGCGTTGAAGTATCTCCAGTCTCTACTGCTGCGGAAACTGTTCAGCAGTTGATCTGTCATACGAAAAAAGATTTAAAAAAGGATTTGCTTGTTCCCCTCATCAAAGAACGAAATATCAGGCAAGTACTGATCTTCGAACGAACAAAACACGGTGCTGATAAAATTGCTCGTTTTCTTATCAAACAAAAGATCAAGGCGGCGGCAATTCACGGTGATAAAGCGCAAAACCACCGTCAGAAAGTTTTGGAGCAATTTAAGAATGGTGAGCTGACAGCTTTAGTTGCAACAGATATCGCTGCTAGAGGAATCGACATCGATCGTTTGCAATATGTGATCAATCTGGATATCCCAAACATTTCTGAAACCTATGTGCACCGAATCGGACGTGTTGGACGAGCTGGAGAAACCGGTACAGCAATATCGATTGCCGAACCTGAGGAGAAAGGCTTTCTAAAAGATATCGAAAAGTTGATCAATAAAAAGATCGAAGTTTTAGAAGGACATCCCTTTCCTCAAACGGATAAGATGATGACAAAAGATGAAAAGAAAGCTTTCGAAGCAGAAAAACAGCGTCGAAAGAAAGAATTCTTTGAGAATAGAAAAAAGAGTGGGAATTTTAGGCGATGATTAATTAATTCTTCAAAATCTAACTGGCCGAATTCATTTAATTCTCAAATAGATGTAGGTAAGAAATTTAAATCACTTCAATTGAATATCTTCTTAACGGTGTCTCAAGATCGTTTACCTTTATCAAGGTATCTTTGTATTGAAGAACATAATTAAATTTCAGGTTATATGGCCTTGAGAGTCTTGAAAAAGTGCAATCCGTAGCAATTACTTTAAGAATTTCATCTCCACATTTCACAAAATCATTTAGAAACGCTGCTTCTTCCTTCAAAACGGAGATACGAATAACTTCCATTTTATTCTTATCTAGTTTTTTGGCCTTTACATAACAAGTTAGGCTGCAATGTTTTCGATTGTCAACAGTCCAACCTTCACTGCCACATATGGAACACTTAACCCAATCCATTTGGTATCCATTAATTACTGCCGATAGCATTTCATCTTCAGAAAGCAATCGATTGATAGGCATTTCAAATGGAATAATTAAACCTGGCATCTCAGAAGATTTATTCAAACAAATTACGATAAATTTTGGAGATTTTAATTGAAAGAACAACCTTTTTTGATCACCTGAAATGAAACAATTTTGTTGGAATTGCAAACTGCATTATTCATCACTTTCTTAATATCTTCATGTCTTGGATACTTTTTGACAAACTGTTGCGTTTGATAGCAGCATAACCAAATGAAAATAGTTCATCTCATCATATTACTAGGTTTTTCAATCTTGACGCAGGCACAAAACGAAGAGGTAATTGAATCTTTTTCTGCCGAAGTTTACAACGAAAGCGTTCTAATCAACTTCAGGATCAACTCCGGATACACCTGCAATGGGATTGATGTTCTTCATTCTACAGATTCAGTAAATTTCGGTCCTATATATACTTTCGAAGGAATTTGTGGAAGCACCACTCAATCTATCGCATACGAATACACACATGTAAATCCTGTCAAAAACAGCAAGAACTATTATCGTCTTTATCTTGGTGGACCCGGATTTTCATGGGTTATAAATGTGCTTGTTATTGACCTGACCAATTCCTCCCTTGTTAAACCTAATCCACTCATTTCAACGTCTGAATTGATCTTTGAAAACAATGCTTTTACAGAGCATCAGTTGGTTATTTCAAACATGTATGGCCAAATTGTATTTTCGGAAACGACGAATGGAAATAGTTTTATACTGTACCGAAATGATTTCGTTCAAGGAGTCTATGACTATTCAATAATCGATTTAGAGAAAGAAAATCGAATTACAGGAAGATTGATCGTTCAATAATTATTCTAAAACGAATAGAACAACCCTAGGCGATATGCCTTAAAGTTTGGTGTTTCATCAGGTGCATGAGTAGCTACTTCTAAGTCTGTATATTCCTTTGACAGAACAAAAGACTTCATGAACGAAATCTCAACATTTAATGCATGACCACTTTTCAATGCAAATCCAAATCCATGTCCAATTGAAAGTGCCATATTATTGTAGGTTGTTTCGATATTTGTGTAACCTGGATATGAATAGCTGCTTTCAGAAAACCACGTGGTATCCTTAATTGTATAATTAGCAAACATTTGAATATGCTGATATTTTAATTCAAACGGAATGTAAAATGCTGTATTGGTTTTATGAGCATCATATTGATAAGAATATCTTGCGCCTAAAGCATAATAACCTGGTTCATCTGCAATCATAGCAAAATCTGCACTTAATCCAACGAAATGTTGTCTCCCAAAATGTTTACCTACTGAAGCGTAAAGGGATATTGGCAAATCTCCGGACCAACTATCCTGTTTTACGAAAAAGTCGTCTTCCTCTATTGAAAGACTATTCGCAATGTAACTTGCACTGACCCCAATGTTGAATCCTATTCCTTTATCTTTTCTTGGCCTGATCTCCGTGTTTTTCTTTTTCACCGGGAAATTTTGATTCTCTACAAAATACTTATAGTCATCTCTTCCAAAATTCGAAATCTTACCACTTGGGTCTTTGAATGAAATCCCTCCAAATTGGGAATCGTATGAGAGAATTTCTCCTTTCAATACACGACCATCCTTCATGTAGATCACATCGTATTGAACATACTCAGTGCTATCCTGAGCATTTGTCGTTTGAATACAAATAAACATTGTAATAATTGCGACAGAGAAATTTCGTAGTAGCTGATTGAATTGCATCGGTTTGATTTTTCTCAAAAATAGAAGTTAATCCTCAACCACAATGAACATCAGAGGCAATTCTTCATTGTCAGTTGTCTTTTCTAAACTACTTTTGCGCCCTCAATACTTCATTCAATGATCTCAGTCAATGGCCTTACGGTCGAATTTAGCGCAAGAACCCTTTTTAAAGATGTTAGCTTTGTCATCAATCCGAATGATAAGATCGCTTTAATGGGTAAAAATGGAGCTGGAAAGTCTACTATGATGAAGATCATCGCAGGGATCCAGAAACCGAATCGTGGAAGTATTCAATGTGCTCCTGACACCAAGATTGCCTATTTACCTCAGCATTTATTGACGGAAGATAAATGTACTGTGTTCGAGGAAACGGCGAAGGCATTCGGTCAGATCATCGAGATGAAGAACGAGATCGAAGATCTGAATAAACAATTAGAGACGCGCACCGATTACGATTCCGATGAATATATGAAGATCATCGAACGAGTGGCTGAGCTAGGAGAAAAATACTACGCCATTGAGGAGACCAACTTCGATGCCGAAGTAGAAAAAGCATTACTTGGACTTGGATTTAAAAGAAGTGATTTCGCGCGCAATACCAGTGAGTTTAGTGGTGGATGGCGTATGCGTATCGAATTAGCGAAAATCCTTTTACAGAAACCTGATCTTGTGCTATTGGATGAACCTACCAACCACATTGATATTGAATCAGTGATTTGGTTGGAGGACTTTTTGAAGAACAAGGCTAAAGCAGTGATCGTGATTTCCCACGACAAAACCTTTATCGACAATATCACCAATCGCACAATTGAAGTGACCATGGGTAGGATCTACGATTACAAGGCGAATTACTCACATTACCTTGTCTTACGAGAAGAACGAAGAGCTCAGCAACAAAAAGCATATCAGGAACAACAAAAGATGATCAGTGAAACAAAGCGTTTCATTGAACAATTCAAAGGAACCTACTCCAAAACGAATCAGGTTAGCTCGAGACAGCGAATGCTCGAAAAACTGGAGATCATTGAAGTCGATGAGATCGATAATTCAGCGATCTCACTTCGTTTTCCTCCTTCTCAACGGTCAGGTGATTTTCCTGTTACAGCGAGAGATCTAAGTAAATCGTACGGAGACAAGGTTGTCTTCAAGAACGCCAATCTTTCGATCGCACGAGGCGAAAAGGTGTGTTTTGTTGGACGAAATGGTGAAGGGAAATCAACGTTCATCAAAGCCATTATGGGCGAGATCGATTTTGAAGGTTTCTGTGAGCTGGGACACAATGCAAAAGTTGGATACTTTGCTCAGAACCAGGCTTCACTTTTGGATCCTGAGTTATCAGTTTTCGAAACAGTTGATAATGTTGCAGAGGGAGAGAGTCGAAAGGACATTAAGAATATTCTTGGAGCCTTTATGTTCTCGGGGGACGCCATCGATAAGAAAGTTAGTTTCCTATCTGGTGGTGAAAGAACACGTTTAGCGATGGTTAAACTTTTATTGACACCAGTGAACGTATTGATCCTGGATGAACCTACTAACCACCTCGACCTGAAATCAAAAGATGTTTTAAAAGAGGCGCTTCAGAAGTTTGACGGAACCTTAATTCTGGTATCACACGACAGAGCTTTCCTGGAAGGACTTGCGAACAAAGTATTTGAATTCAAGGATCAACGAGTGATCGAACACTTCGAGACCATTGACGAATTCTTAGAGCGCAACCGCATTGAGCAGATCAAGCATTTGGATTTGTAAATATAAAAAAGCTTAATACTTTATTCCCATTTTAGGAATGTGTATCCCAAATTAAAACTTTGGGTTATGCGTAGCTTATCTAAATTCGACCTCAGAACGAATATTTCAATATTCCCATCGAATATTTCTTTTTGGCATAAACATTTCATATTGAGACTCGACCTTTCAGACCGGTCATACCAAGTTTAACGAAAAAAAAATGTCATGAAAAACGTGTTCCTTAACTCGAATACTTCCATCAACAGTCGGAGATGGATGGTGAAATCAAAAACTCTTAATACTGTTTTAAATTGCTTATCTGGTGCTGGAAAGTTAGCAATTGTTCTCTTGTTCTTCCTGTCAAATCGCAATGTGGCCAATGGTCAATGCACTTCTGTTGTATATTATGATAACATGGAGACCTATACGTGGGCTGGTGATTGGTGGAATTACTCGAATTCCGGTTTTTACACCAACATATCGGTTTCTCCAACTGTTAGCGCTGCGCACTATGGTACTGGTACTGGTACTTCTGCTATTGAACAGGATTGGTATGTTTTGCCAAATATTACTGGGTTAAACCCTGCCTATACCTACAAAGTTAAATTTAGACTTGCCTCTACAGTGTTATCTAGTAGCAGTGCCGCAACCAGAGGAGTTGACGGTGGTGATTTTATTATCGTTCAATTGAGTACTAACGGTGGATCTTCGTATTCTAATGAAATCAAAATTTCAGGAAATAGTAACGCTATATGGGATTACAATGCAACAGGAGTCGCAGCAAAAACAGCAGATGGAACGCAAACTAACTTTACAACCCCTGCTGGAAACCAATATGCTTTAAGACCGGATGGTTACTCAACAGTAGAATTGACTTTACCAGCAGGCACCACACAATGCGCTGTTGATATTTACACTAGGGTAAATTCTGCAGGTGAAGACTTTTGGATTGATAACGTTGAACTTATTGAAGT
>Ga0102824_1000003_pt1 | contig 95497 bp, 91 predicted proteins | sample ColrivemetaGS753_FD_78460 | JGI IMG/M metagenome (GOLD analysis project Ga0102824, IMG submission 78460) | Estuarine microbial communities from the Columbia River estuary - Ebb tide non-ETM metaG S.753 | ecosystem: Environmental > Aquatic > Marine > Intertidal zone > Estuary | place: USA... | reverse complement strand
GTTTCCTAAGTGCCGATACGGAATTGCCTATGATGTATATGGAGGACGCGATCAGGGCAACTATCGAGTTGATGGAGGCCTCTTCAGAAAAGGTAAATATTCGTTCTTCCTATAATTTGTCAGGATGTAGTTTTACTCCTGCACAGCTTGCAAAGGAAATCGAAATTCTTCAGCCCGGATTTACTATTTCTTATTCACCAGATTTCAGGCAGCAGATTGCAGATAGTTGGCCTAATTCTATTGACGATTCAAGAGCAAGAGAGGATTGGGGTTGGAAAGAAAAGTATGGAGTTAGGGAGATGGTACGGATTATGCTCGAAAATGTGGATGTCAATTTGATGGCATAATTTTCGAGGAAGAATATTCAAGCTTTATCGTTGTAAATTAACTTTTGAGCGAAAAATATTCATTCTAACGACCATTGTATGTTGAAAGTTGTATATTGCATGAACGTACTGCTAAAATCTACTTAACAATGTTAGTCGGCAAATTATTTCTAAGCGTGATCGTTGCGGGGGCTTTAATGTCACCACAGCAATCTTTTGCTGAGAATAGCCAGGACGACAAAATCAACCAGAAGGATAATCAAGGGCGCAAGCAAGGTCGTTGGATATATTTTGGGAAGGATCGTCCGGAAAAAGGTTATCCGGCAGATGGCAAGATTGAAGAAGGACCATATTTGGACGATCGAAAAGAAGGTACGTGGGTCATCTATCATACGGATGGCGTTACTCCAAAGTTAAAGGGTGAATATCACAATAATCGTCCTGAAGGAGCTTACGTTAAGATCTATCCAAATGGTAAAGTGAAAGAAAAAGGAAATTTCGAAAGAAATCTTTACCGTGATTCTTTACAACGTTTTCATGAAAATGGTAAGTTGGAATATCAGGCTGTTTATAACACTTCAGGTAAAGAGGATGGTAAGGTAACTTATTGGTACCCGAATGGACAGGTTGAATTTGAATACGAAGCCAATGATGGGAAACCAACCGGAAAAGCAACCAGATATTACGAAAACGGTGATATCAAAGAGGTGATTTACTACGGTGAAGACGGTGCGATTGTTAAAAGCGAGCAACGTGAAATGGTTAGTCCTGCTGTTAAAGTCAATGATCCAGGTATTTCTAAAGAGACCGCTCCAAAGGTGAATTCTCCAAATACGAAAGGTGTTAAGTTCCAACAGAATGGATACAATAAGATCTACAACAAGAATGAAGAGATCTATCAAGACGGAATCTTCAAGAACGGAGTGCTTTGGGACGGAAAAGTCTATGAGTACGATCGTGATGGAATCCTTTTGAAAGTGAAAGTATTTAAGAATGGCGTCTATCATTCTGATGGGCAACTATAAATCAAACTAGATTAGATAATTAAGCGGCTTATGGCCGCTTTTTTATTAAGTTTCAGTTATCTATTTTTATCTTTGATTCTATTGAAAAAGCCAATGAATAAACTAAAACCTTTTAGTTCTGACTTTGATCCTTTAAGACATGAAAGTCCTTCTGTCGATAAAGTAGGAGTTGAGGAAAGAGTCGCGAGAATACAGACCAGAAGTATAAAAAATGAATCAAAGATTCAGGGCTTGAAGTTGGTGTTGAATATGATCGACCTAACTACCCTGGAGGGAAAAGATACGCCTGGAAAGGTGAAGCAGATGTGCTATAAAGCGATGCATCTTCTTGATGCTCATCCAGGATTACCAGCAACAGCAGCTGTGTGTGTTTATCCTTCAATGGTCGGCATTGCAAAGGCAGCAGTGAAAGGATCAGATGTAAAAATAGCCTCAGTTTCAACAGCCTTCCCAAGTGGCCAAGCCCCTTTAAATGTGAAGCTTGATGATACGAGATTTGCAGTTGAAAATGGTGCGGACGAAATTGATATGGTGATATCAAGAGGTAAATTCCTTTCAGGTGAATACCAGTTTGTTTTTGATGAGATTGCCGCTATAAAAGAGGCTTGTGGTAAGGCAAGGCTAAAAGTGATTTTGGAAACTGGAGAACTGGTTACATTGGATAATGTAAGAAAGGCCAGTGACATCGCTATTCACGCGGGTGCGGATTTCATTAAAACTTCCACGGGAAAAATTCAGCCTGCTGCTACGATGCAAGTGACTTACACTATGTTGATGGCGATTAAAGATCATTATGACAGAACTGGAGTTATGATTGGAATGAAACCGGCTGGTGGAATCTCTACAGCGAAAGCTGCTCTTCATTACCTGGTTATGGTGAAAGAAACGTTAGGTGACGCCTGGCTTTCAAACGAATGGTTCAGATTCGGTGCGAGTAGCTTGGCAAACGATGTATTAATGCAGATCATTAAAATGGAGACGGGTGTATATCAGTCTTCAGATTATTTCTCGATAGATTAAAGAATGGCAAAGAAAACAGATAAAAAAATAAGCAGCTGGGATTTTTCACCTTCTCCTGAGGGCATTTCGCATATTGAATTAAAAGATAAATACGATCTGTTTATTGATGGAAAATGGGTTAAACCCTCTAGCGGGAAATACTTTGAAAGTATAAATCCTTCCAATGAAGAAAAGATCTCATCAGTAGCCCATGCAAATCAAGCAGATGTTGACAAGGCTGTAAAAGCAGCACGTAAGGCATATAATGGTGTTTGGGGCAAAATGAGTGGTAAGGAAAGAGGTAAATATATTTACCGAATCGCCCGTATGATGCAGGAAAAAGCAAGAGAACTTGCTGTCATAGAAACGCTTGATGGGGGAAAACCGATTAGAGAATCGAGAGATATAGATATTCCACTCGCATGTAATCATTTCTTTTATTATGCTGGATGGGCTGATAAATTGGATTATGCTTTTCCGAATAGAAAAGTTGAATCCTTGGGAGTTGCAGGACAAATTATTCCTTGGAATTTTCCATTGCTTATGGCAGCATGGAAGATTGCTCCAGCATTGGCAGCGGGAAATACAGTTGTTTTAAAGCCTGCCGAATCAACATCATTGACAGCATTAAAACTTGCTGAGATCATAGAAGAGTCAGGTTTGCCTGCCGGTGTGGTAAATATTGTGACCGGTTTTGGTGATACAGGAGCAGCGATCGTGAATCATCCTGATGTGGACAAAGTAGCATTCACCGGATCAACGGATGTAGGAAAGATCATTCAGAAAGCAATTTCTGGAACTGATAAAAAGGCAACGTTGGAATTGGGAGGAAAGTCTGCGAATATTATTCTTGAAGATGCTCCTATCGATCAAGCTGTGGAGGGAATTGTAAATGGGATATTCTTCAATCAGGGACATGTTTGCTGTGCAGGTTCGCGATTATTTGTTCAGGAATCTGTTGCTGACGTGGTTGTAAAAAAGCTAAAACAGCGATTAGATAGCCTTTATGTAGGAAATCCATTAGATAAGAACACAGATATTGGTGCGATCAACTCGAAAGAACAGCTGCAAACAATCAAGAAGTATATTAAGATCGGACAAGAAGAAGGAGCAGAAATGTATCAGTCTCCATGCTCGATTCCTACTAAGGGATATTTTTGCCCACCAACTCTTTTTACGAACGTGGCGCAATCTAGTGTCATTGTTCAGCAAGAAATCTTTGGTCCGGTACTAACCATCCAAACATTCAGAACGGTTGATGAGGTAATACAAAAAGCGAATAATACTCCTTTTGGTTTGGCAGCTGGTGTCTGGACTGATAAAGGTTCCAGGATTTTTAATCTTACGACTAAACTTAGAGCTGGTGTTGTATGGGCGAATACCTATAATAAGTTTGACCCAACTTCCCCTTTTGGAGGATATAAAGAAAGTGGTTTCGGAAGAGAAGGTGGATTACATGGTTTGGAAGCATACGTTAAATTGAGCTAAAATGAGCAGATTGGAGATACTTAAAACATACAAAATATACATTGGAGGACAGTTTCCTAGAACAGAATCGGGAAGGTATTATCAGATCCAGGATGGCAAAGGTAAAGTCATTGGTAACATTTGTATGTCTTCGAAGAAGGATGTTAGAAATGCTGTTTCTGCCGCAAGAAAAACATTTGGTGGTTGGGCTGAAAGATCTGCTTTCAACAGGTCTCAGATCCTTTATCGCATAGCTGAAATGCTTGAAGGAAGAAGAGATCAATTCATCAATGAATTAATGATCCAGGGTTCTTCAAAAGCCAATGCAGAAAAAGAAATTGATCTTACGATTGACAGAACCGTATATTATGCCGGTTGGTGTGATAAATATCAGCAACTATTGTCATCGGTAAATCCTGTTTCGAGCGCTCATTTTAACTTTTCAGTGGTCGAACCAACAGGTGTTGTGTCGATCATTGCTGATGAAAACTCTTCACTTATTGGCATGATCTCATTAATTCTTCCTGCGATTGCCGGAGGTAATACATGTGTTGTGCTTGCTTCCGAAAAGTTACCATTGTGTTCTATTACCTTCGCTGAAGTGTTGAACACGTCAGACCTTCCTGCAGGAGTTGTCAATATCGTCACAGGGAAGAGAGCTGAATTAATTGAACCTATGGGGAACCATATGGACGTGAATGCTACCGTTTATTCAGGTTCGAATGCTGATGAAATTAAAAAGCTGAAGGAACTTGCTGTACAGAATGTGAAGCGAGTGAAGACTTACAATAAGAAATGGATGAATGAGGAATCTCAAGATCTATACATGATCTCTGACCTTCAGGAAGTAAAGACGACATGGCACCCAATTGAAAACATTGGTGGTGCTACGAGCTCTTACTAACCTTGTAGTGGGTTGTCTTGCTGACTTATATTCCCAGCATATCCTTGGCGAATGTGTAGATCTCTTTGAGGGTAGGGGATAGATATCTTGTATTCTCTGAATAGTCGATCGATCTCAAATCTGATTTCGGACATGTAATTCTGGACATCCCAACTTTGATCTGCCCAGAAGATCAACTCCATTTCAAGACCGTTGTCTCCAAAATTCTTAAGACGAACATCTACAGGTTCATTCTTCTTCACTTTGGGGTGGCCCATTGCTGCTTGTTTTAAAAGACGAGAGACCAATTCAGTATTTGATCCATATGCAACCGTTACAGGAAGTTTAAATCTTGACAGGGGTGAACCGTGACTCCAGTTTTCCACGAATTCCTGTGTGAGTTTTGTGTTCGGGATGATCAGAACATTTCCTTCTCTGGTTTCAATATGCGTAGTTCGAACATTTACTTTGAGGATCTTTGCCACCATGGCATCTGACTTCCCTCCATTGGATATCTCGATGACATCACCCACTTTAATATTGCCTTCCAGTAACAATACTACCCCGGCAAACATATCCTTGAAAACGTCCTGAAGTCCCAGACCTAGACCAACAAAGATACCGACAGAGGAGGTGATCAACAGGGTGATGTCTATGTCAAGTGCTCTAAGACTCGAGAAGATGGCAAAAATGTATACTACATATTTGGCGATCTGTTGATAGACATATTCAGTACCGGCATTGTATTCATTCGATTTCCTGAATTTCTTGGAGAGGTATAGATTAACAATGTTTAGAGCTACCCTGGCCAGGAAAAAGATCAGAATCAATACCATGATATGGTAAAAACTCAGTGTGAATTTTTTGGACTCAATGAGATTGTAATTCAGGAATTCACCAAAGGTGACCTCTTCATTATTTATTCTGAAGCTAAGGATTGCGATGTAAGCAGCGAGAACATAAATACTCTGACTGACAAGTTTAAGCCAGGTAATTTTTCGTCCCTCAATCCTAATATTGGATTTCTGTAACGTTTGCTTCAGAGTCCTGGTAATGATTCTTCTCAATGCCATGGAGAAGATCACGATCAGAGACCATATGATCAAGTTCCAGAGGCATACGTCGTACGGACCAATTTTGAAGAGTGTATAGCTTAACATATCTTATTTCAAAATGATTCTACCAAGTTTTTCAGCGATACTGATCTTTGCTCTTTCATACAAAATTTGCTGTGAAAGAAGGTCATTCATTTGTTCATGCTCGATTTCATCTGAAGAAAGGATCTTTCTGATATCCTCAATCCTCTCCTCGATTTTTGAAGCTTTAAATGAATAAATAGAATGAAGAACACTTGTTTCTAATCGATCTTCCTCACTGCGGATAAGAATATTGAAATCATTAAGCCATTTATGACTCACTTCCTGGTCACTGCTCTCTATATCCGAGATCAAACGAACAATATTCTGATCCTCATTTCTCAAATAAAAAGAGGAATTATAAAGTGTTTTGTTTTCCAGTCCTTCAAGAACAAGAGCAAAGATCTTATTGTATAAAGGGTGAACAAAACCAAGGTCATCGTTGAGGAGTTCCTGACAGATCATTTCAGATACACTCAATTTAAAGTCTTCCTGATTTTTATCCGGAACGATCTCCCGATCACCATATTTCATTAATATTCGGATCAATCCAAATTCACTCGGGGAATAAGAGGGTGCTGTGCTAGCAGTCTGTTGTTCAACAACTGGAATTGGTGCAATTGGAATATCACGGATTTCCGGTTCATTTAGCTGTCTGGAAAGTGTGTTCTTACGTAGTTTTGTCAGCTCATTATTCAAGATCTGCTCACTTATGTTGAAGGAGCTTGCGATCTTTTGAAGATATACTGTACGAGTGATCTGATCAGGGATCAACGATACAGAGTGAACGATCTCTCGGATCAACTCTGCTCTTTTCAAAGGATCTTCTTCGCCATCTTTTAGCAGGATATCTGCTTTGAATGAAATGAAATCCTGTGTATGCTGCTCGATATAATTCTCCAGCTCCGCTGAGCTTACGCGCTTGGAGTAAGAATCCGGGTCTTCTCCTTCAGGAAACAGAACAACCTTAACATTCATCCCTTCTTCCAGGATCAGATCAATTCCTCTGAATGAAGCTTTGATTCCTGCGGCATCACCATCGAAAAGAATAGTAATGTTTTGCGTATATCGTCGGATCAGTTTGATTTGATCTTTTGTCAGGGAGGTGCCAGATGATGAAACAACATTTTTTATTCCGGCTTGAAACATACTGATCACATCAGTATAACCTTCACATAAAAAACAATTGTCGTATTTAATGATATCACCTTTGGAATAGTAGAGACCATATAAAATCTCACTTTTGTTGTAGATGATACTTTCAGGCGAGTTGAAGTATTTCGCTACCTTTTATCAGTGAATAATGTTCTTCCTCCAAAACCAAGTACACGACCTGTAACGCTATGGATCGGGAACATGACTCTTCCGCGGAAAAAGTCAAAATGTCTGGCTTCCCTCGTTTTTACAAGGCCCACCTTTTCAAGGTATTCTAGCTTATACCCCTTCTCAAGAGCATTTTTTGTAAAATCGTCCCCCGTATTGAGACAGTAGCCAAGTTGAAATTGTTTAATGATCTCTGGTCGGAAACCTCTTTCTTCGAAATAAGACATCCCAACTGCAATTCCCTCTTCACTTTCATGAAGGTTCTTCATGAAATGGTCTTTTGCAAATTCGTTAATGATGTGCAAACTTTCGCGCTCAGAGATCGCAGCTAATTCTTCTGCAGTTGCTGGTTTGTCTTCAGGAATTGGAATACCATACTTGTCTGCTAGCCATCGAAGGGCCTCTGGATAGGAGAAATGTTCCTTTTCCATTAGAAAAGTAACAACAGATCCTCCTTTACTCGATGAAAAACATTTGAAGATCTGTTTTCCTGGAGATACCACAAAAGATGGTGTTTTTTCGTCCGTAAACGGACTTAATCCTTTCAGGTTTGATCCAGCTCTTTTGAGATTGACATACTCCCCGATGACCTCTTCAATTCGGGCAGTTTGCATGATCTCATCAATAATATGTGCTGGAATTTTTGACATGAATTATTCTTTCGGGTAGCCGTAATCTTTTTCAGTTTCTACTTCACCTTTTTCATTGAAAGTTGTCCAAAGTCCAACCATCTGATCATTCTTATATTCTCCTCTGTAGTGAATGGCTCCGTTCGGATACTTCACAATACTGAATCCTTCCTTTAAGCCATGCTCATAGAACGTAATAGAAAGCTCGCTTCCATTTTCTGCATAGAAGACCCATTTCCCTTGTCGACGACTTTGATCATCCTGTTCGCCTCGGTATTTGATCTGTTTTTTCCCGGGATACCATTCCGTATAGATCCCATCTTTGATCTCGACAAGATCTTCTACAACCTCTGGGTCATTCGTTTTTTTCTTTTCTTCCTCTTCAGTACATGAAACGAAAGCCAATGCGACAAATATGATGAGCAAGTATTTCATGATGCTTATTTTTCTCTGTTAACAGTGTATTCTACCAATCCAACTAACGATCTTTTTGCTTCGGAATCTGGTATACTTTCAATGAGCTCCAATGCTTGTGATTTTATCTCAAGCATTTTAGCGTGTGCATATTCAATACCTCCATGTTGGATGACAAGTTGAATGGCGTGTTGTACCTTTTTGGGGTTCTCATTGTGGTTTTTCACAATGTTGATCAATTCGTTTTTAACACTTGAATCTGCCGTATTGAGCACGTAAATCAGAGGGAGTGTCATTTTGCGTTCACGAATATCCAGACCTGTCGGTTTACCGATGTTGCCCGGACTACCATAGTCGAAGATATCGTCCTTGATCTGAAATGCAAGTCCAACCAACTCTCCAAATTGTCTCATTTTATCGGAGACATCTTCTCTGTCACAGCTAACGGCTGCCGACTCACAACATGTAGCAATCAAGGAAGCCGTTTTCTGACGGATCACCTCGAAGTACACTTCCTCTGTGATGTCAAGTCTCCTTGCTTTTTCTATTTGAAGTAATTCTCCCTCACTCATCTCCCGCACAGAACGAGCGATGATTTCAAGTAAACGTAGATTCTGTTTTTCGATCGAAAGTAAGAGCACTCTGGATAGCATGTAATCTCCAACCAGAACAGCGACTTTGTTTTTCCACAGGGCATTCACTGAAAAAAAGCCTCTTCTTTCGTTAGCGTCATCTACAACGTCATCGTGTACAAGTGTTGCAGTATGCAAAAGTTCTACAAGAGATGCCGCGTCATAGGTTTGATCAGTGACCTTTCTAAGCATTTTCGCTGTAAGGAAAATAAACATAGGCCGCATCTGTTTTCCTTTGCGACGAATGATGTAATGAGTGATCTTATCGAGAAGCGGAACTTTGGATTTCATGCTTTGTCGGAAACGGACCTCGAATTCGGCCATTTCCGCCTCAATAGGAGACATTATTTCCTCAACAGAGAGCATGTAACAAAGATATACTAATGGAACTGAACAGGATAATAAAATTCGTGAATATTATCAACTATTGAGGGACATTATGAAAAGAGTGAACGATCAGTTCTTCAAAATGCGTTCTTCGTTGGTAATCAGCTTGTTTTTATTGGCCAATTGACCACATGCGGCATCAATATCCTTACCTCGGCTGCGACGAACATTTACAATTAAATTCTTGCTTTCAAGGAAGGATGCAAAATCATTTACCTTCTTTGGATCAGCTTGAGAGAATTCACCTCCATCGATAGGATTGTATTCAATGATATTGATCTTGCACGGAACGCACCTTGCAAATCTGGCAAGTTCTCTGGCGTCATCAATTGTATCGTTGAAATCTTTGAATATGATGTATTCAAAAGTTACCCTCGAACCGGTTTTTTCATGAAAATACCTCAATGCATCAGACAATTCTTCAAGATTGTTCGATTCATTGATCTCCATGATCTTATTTCTTTTTTGATCATTCGCAGCATGCAATGAAAGAGCAAGGTTGAATTTAACTTCGTCATCTCCCAGCTTTCGGATCATTTTCGAAATACCTGCAGTCGAAACAGTGATTCTTTTTGGTGACATCCCCAGTCCATCATCTGAGGTTAAGAAATCGATCGAACGAAGCACGTTTTTGTAATTCAACAAGGGCTCTCCCATTCCCATATAGACAATGTTGGAGAGAGGGATATTGTATCTTGATTCTGCCTCGTTCTTCAGATATACAACTTGATCGTAGATCTCACCTGCAGTCAGGTTTCGCAATAACTTCAATCGTCCTGTAGCACAAAACGTACAAGCAAGACTGCATCCAACCTGAGATGAAATACAAGCAGTCATTCTTGATGAGGTTGGGATCAAGACCCCTTCAACCACTTTACCCTGTTCAACTGAAAATGCGCATTTGATCGTTTTGTCCGAGCTGATCTGTTGATCCTCCAAAGTGATCTTATCGATGCGATAATGCGTTTTAAGTTTTTCTCTCAATGAAACCGAGAGGTTGGTCATTTCATCAAAACTTCCTGCATTTTTCCTCCATAACCATTCATATATCTGTTTGGCCCTGAATGACTTTTCATTGATCAGAGTCATGGAAGCAGTTAATTCTTCCAGATTAAGATTACGGATTTCGATGAGTTTTTCTGACACGATGCAAAGGTACCCAATATTTTACTGAAATCAGATCTTTCCGATTTGATCATTCTTGACGTAAAGTCCAGACACATCATTCCAGTTGACACGAGTGTACTGATCGTCAGACTCAATTATTTCAACGATCTGACCTTCAGGGATTATCTCTTTTGTCTTTTCTCCCATGTTATTCAGGTAGACAAAGGTTTTTGGATGAATTACAACCGCTGAATCCTTACTGTGGGTGATTTTGGAACTGTAGAAAGCAAATCCTGAAAAGACCATAGCGATCAGTATGATCAGGCTTCCAGCACTTACAAAAAAGGATCTTTTAATCTTGTTTCGCAACCCAATGAAAACAGTGAATGATCCTGCCAAAACCAGTAAAAGACTCAATATGGCCAGGGTATTAGTGCCTATACTTAAAAGAAATGCACTGAAACCAGTGGGCAATTGAAGTTCGTCGGAAGAGATGTTCAATTTTTCTCCAGCAACAGTTAATAATTGCACTGCTTCTTTATCTTTCGGATTTACCTTGAGTAGTCGCTTTATTGCCCAGATCGCTTTGCCATTTTCATTATTCATGTGATACGAATAGGCAAGGTTGAATAAAGCATCTTGATTTTCCGGAGAGACAGAAACCGCATGTTCAAATGAAATAACTGCACCTTTGAAATCGCATTGGTTTGCCTGTTCCAAACCATTATTGAAATCGGAGGCATGGATTGGTAAAACAACCAGCAAAGCGAATATTGGTCCTACGATTTTATTCATGCTAGATTTCTCAAAAGTTGTGAGATCTTTTCGATCCTGGTTTCGTCGATTGGAGTTCCAAAGCCATATCTCGCTTGTTGGAAATCAGTCATCAATTCATCCAATTGCTGGATGGTCTCAGCATCTCTTTTTTCACACAATTTGGATTTGATCTCAGACCAAGTGCATACCGTATTATTTTTTTCAGACCCCAGTTTCTCAGCACTGACTGTCAAAATTAATTTTTCAATAACACCGGATGCTTCCTGAGAGCGATTCAATTTCACCAAACTTCTGGCTTTTTCTATTTCGTCCTGAATCATTCGATCCTGGTCTTTTTTCTTCTGAGTTAAAAGGCGGTTGTCCGCAAGCTGGTCTTGTTTTTTTACGAAAAAGCCATAGAAAAGGATCATCAGAATAGGGGAGAACAATCCACCCCAGTAAAGTGGAGAAGAGATCAAATGTGTTTTTGCAAAGTTCTTTTGTTCAGATCTCAAATGGAACGTTATAGTTTCCTGAGCCGATTCTGAATTCGTATCATCGCTGTCAATAGAAGGTTGGTAGTTGCTGTTTTTTTCAATCGTTAGCCCATTACTACCGGAAGTTATCGTGATGTACTTTTCTTTTATTGGATCAAAATAGCTGAATGTTGTTCCAGGAAGAGTCAAATTTCCGGACTTTGACACCTTAATGTTGAACGCATAGGTGATCTTACCTTCTGAACCCTTGGGTCCGAATTGAAATTCTTCAGTAACGATGGGATCTCCGTATGCAGTGAAACCCTTTGGCAATTCAAGTTTTGGTTCCATGAGGTTGTGAAGATTCCCATATCCCTGAATGGTAATGGTCATCGTGAAAACATCGCCCTGAGTGAGCTTCTTTTCAGATATTTCTCGATCGATCGTGAAGCTTCCTACACCTCCGGCAAAGTCTTTTGGAGGATTTGGCAAAGCCTTTACATTGATGAAGGAAGAGGTCGAAGTAACGGGATAACTTTCGTATCCTCTTCTCAACAGCAGTTTAAAAGGCTCAATTTCAAGCTTACCAGTTCCTGAAGGGAAGATGACCTTTTTGTCATAAGTGAACGAGTACAGAGTATTCCCTTTAACCTTTTCTTCATCAACCATAATGCGGGTTGATGGGGTGATGTCGTGTTGATCGATGACCCCATTAATAACATAAGGCTCGTAATTTTCGAGATGATTCGGACTGAATTTCGAATAGACTTTCGCATATACAACCAATGGTTCACCTTCATAGATCGTATGCCTTGATTTTTGAATAACCCCAAAAGCGGGTTGTCTGAGCTGTCTGCTCGTGATCTCACCATTAGAACTCTCCTCAGTTTTTACCTTTTTAATTGAAACATTAACGGTGTTCGAGCGATAAACTTTGTTCCCCTTTTTAATATACGCTGGACCAAACAGATATGTGCCTTCCTTGGTCATAGCACCAGTCTGAGACATGTAATAGAAAGTAATGACCTTACCGGTTGAATAGTCCATTTCCTGTTCCATACCGTTCATGACATTGTACCCATGCACAAATCCTGGAGGTAGATCAATATCCAGGTCACCCTGAACATTTGATTTCACAGTGATGGTCAGTATTTCTCCAACTTCCGCCTCATGAGGTTCTACTTCCAGGTAAACAACTGGCTTTTGGGCTAGTACCTGATTGCTTAAGAGCAGTATTGAGACGATATGGAAAAATACTTTAAACATTACCAGTCTTTTCCTGATTTATTGGTTCCAGCATCTCCTTTATTACCACCTATCCGTCTTTTCGTTGAGGCTTCAGCTTTCATAAGCTGATCTAACATCCTTTCCACAGACTTGTTAGGGATTTTGGACCCATTATTCATTTTGTCGTTCGGAGTTCCATTAGGGTCGTTGTTATTTTTATTGGTACCCTTACCGGTTTTGGGATCCTTGTTTCCTTTACCATTTTGACCGTTCTGACTTTGATCTTGATTTCCGTCTTTCGGATTTTGGTTTCCCTTGTTTTGATTCCCTTTGCCTTGATTCTGATCCTTACCGTTCTGATTCTTGTTGTCTTGGTTTTGTTGATCCTGATTTTGATCCTGATCCTGATTGTTCTTTTCTTCTTTCTCTTTTTTTGCTTTCAGCCTTCTGATCGCCTGAGAAAGATTGTATCGTGTTTCTTCATCATCAGGATTGTTCTTTAAAGCACTTTTGTATGCATCTATCGCTCCTTGATAATCCTTTTTCTGCATTTTAGAATTTCCCAAATTATGGTAATTTTCGCTTTTCTGCTTATCACTTCTTTTGTTTGAAGTGTTTTGCTGGTAGATCTTTTCAGAAAGTTCGAATTGTCTTGCTTTGTAGGCTGACTGCCCAATTTCATCTGAAAGATCTACACCTTCTGGAGCCTTCTTCTGCGCGCTTTCGTAATATTTTAATGCCTTCCCGTAGTCTTTCTTTTTGTACAATGTTCTTGCTGTTTCCAAAGAATCTCTCCATTCCTGAGAATAGATCATTCCGGAAACCACGATGAAGAAGAAGAACATCAAAAACTTCATGACCTTTTAATAAATAGTTTTTTATCCATGAATAAAAACACCAACCAGCATACCAAAGCTGCGAAAAGTGGAATGCGGTAACGATTCTCTTTCATGTCGAACTGCAAATCTCGTAGTTTTGTTCGCTTCATTTGGTTAATTTCTGTTAAGAGTGGCGACAGATCAGGAAATTCATCATCACTGAGTATAGCCATTCCTTTTCCTTTTGAGGCAATGGATTGAATGAATTCACGATTCACTTTGGAAACTACAGTTGATCCTAAAGGTGTCTTTTTGTAACCCAGCTCAGGTCTGTCTGGATTGATCGGAACAGGTCCACCTGATTTTGATCCGATTCCCAACACATTTACAGTGATGTTCTTTTTCTTTAAGATCTCAAAGATCGATGATGGTTTTTCTTCATGGTTTTCGCCGTCAGTCACGATGATGATACCCTTAGAACATTTTTGATCCGTAAACATATCATTCGCAGTAGACAAGGCCGCATTGATGTTCGTTCCTTGATTAGACATGATGGATGTAGTGATATCATTCACAAAAAGTTTGGCGGCACTATAATCTGAGGTTATTGGCAGCTGAACATACGCACCTCCAGCGAAGACGCAAATTCCGATCTTCTCACCATGTAAATTGTTGATCAATTGTACAATGGCTCTTTTGGAAACATCCAATCGCGAAAGGTCATCTGAAATATCTTTTACATCCATTGAGGCAGAAACATCCAGACAAATAACCAGCTCAAGGCTCTCGATCGTCCCACTTACTTTTTTTGTTCCGAAAACAGGTTGAGCAAGGGATAGAATCAGAAAGGCAAAGGTGTTTCTGAAAAAGAAAAACCGTAAAAAAGTCGACAAATTATCGACCGGGCGAAGGATCATTTTTCTGATTCCTGACCCAAAGGACTCTGAAAGTTTATTTACTCGGATCAAATTCCAGAAATAGACTCCTGTTAATGGAAGCATGAGTAGATACAACCAAAATGCCTCAGGCGTAAAGAAATCAAGTCGGGTAAGAGAGCCATTGTCGAGATAACCAAGCAAGAAAAGTAATCCGGCGATCAGGATCCAGAAGAATATCTCCCAGGCTAGTGCTGCAATGGCGATCCATGAAAGGCGATATGTACTTTCTTTCTTAGTCATTCCACTTGAAAATAATTCGTGAAGTGCTCCATGAAATAAGTAGCAACAAGAAGGCCCAGTTTAAAAATGCTGTCGGGTTAGCCGGAGGTTCAGATTTATACCGTTTGTCGATCATTCTTCTTTTTTCCAGCTTATCGATCTCTTTATAAATGGACTGTAAACTTTTTTCATCGGTAGCCCTGAAATATTGCCCTCCGGTTATTTTTGCTATCCTGTTAAGGGTCATCTCATCGATCTCTACCTCCATGTTTTCGTAGCGAATTCCAAAAGGAGTAATCACCGGAGTAGGGGCAAGACCGTTACTTCCAACTCCAATCGTATAAACCCTGACATTTTTCGCTTTGGCGAGTTCAGCTGCCGTGATTGGATCGATCTCCCCTGAGTTATTGCTCCCATCTGTCAAAAGAATGATCACTTTTGAAGGAAGACTATCATTTCTTAATCTTGTTACGGCCGTACCCAAACCTGTACCAATGGCAGTTCCCGCCTCAATATTTTCACCGTTGATCTGATCGATCTGTTTTTTCAAGATCGAATAGTCAAGGGTGGCCGGACAAGCTGTATAGGCTTCACCAGCATAAACGACTAATCCAATTCTGTCCCCTTTTCTCCCGTTAACGAACTCCTTAGCGACTTTTTTCGAGGCCTCTAATCGATTAGGTTCAAAATCCATGGCCATCATCGACATGGAAACGTCGATTGCGAGAATAATGTCAATTCCGTTTTTGTAATCCTGATTCGATTTATCGAAATCATTCCAGTGGTAAGGCTTGGTCAAAGCAAAAATGAATAATGCGATAACCATGGAGTTAACGAGAATAATTGCTTGACGAAGCCAGATGATCCATCTAACCGACATTGATCGCTGATCAGAAGAAAAACCGGTGAATTTATATTCGCCACTTGATCTTTTCTCGCTTTTAAAGGCGAAATACAGATAAACCGGAATAACCAGTAGTAGGACAAGCCACCATGGAGAAGAATAATCGTATTCCCAAAAACGTATGTTCCAGTTATTCAGCATCTTCAAATTCAAATGGACTTGTTTCTGCGACGATCTGTCTCACCAATTGGGAAATTTTAAGGATCTGCATTTCATCTGGCACTTCTTTAGCGAATTTTACAAGATCAGACTGATTCAACACCGCACCGATAGTCTGAATAGTGTCTTCATGTAATCCTTTTTCACGCAACAGCAATTGAGCTGCCTTTGTGGTGTTTTCAAGGAGGTTAATATCGTATCTGGCAGAAAGGTAAGATCTGAGGATGAACGATAATTCAATGTAATGTTCTTTCAATTTGCCTTGCTCCCATAATCTAGATGCATCCAGTCCATCAACCGCTAAAAGGGTTCTCTCCTTCAATGATGGAACCTTGATTGGTTTTTCAGGTTCTCTGTTCCTTCGTTTAATGAAGTAGTAGATGAGCATGGCTACAATTAGGACAGTCAAAATAACCCACCAGAAATTTTCAAAGAAGATCCTGATCTTTGATTTCGGTTCGGGCACGTCTGCAAAACGTTCTTTGATATCGTATAGATCAATTTTCTGATTGGCTTTAACCAGACTTGCCGTAAGGACCTTTTCAGGGAAGGTAAAAGTAGAGTCGTCGATGACTATTGACATGGACTCTAGTTTATAAGTGCCTTCATCCCATGCTGTTATGAGGTAAGTTCCTTGCCAAATCTTTTTATTACCTGAAATGAAAACCGAGTCGGTAAACTCTTCGATTAATTCTACTTGATCAGAGACCGAACTGAACGTTTCCCCATTTTCTGCCTTTATTCTGGATGGGATGGTTAGTTTTAATGGGGAATACTGGTATTCAGAATTTGGATCAAGTTCCGCCTTCAAAATTAGTTTCACTGGACCCCCAACTTCAGTTTTCTCTGGGGAAAGAATTGCACTAAGCTTCTGTCCGAAAGATGTTCCCCCGGTAAAAATGAAAAGAGTTATGATAACCAGTACTCTCAAGATCTCCTTCTGAAAAAATTCGACATAGGAGGAATAATATCCTTATCCGTATGCAATTCAATATAGTCTATACCAGACCTTCTTAGTTCATGCTGAAAAGCCGCTCTTCTTTCTTTTGCAGTTGCTTCAAATTTTTCACGAACCTCCTTTGATGATGAATTGATCCAGGTTGTCTCGCCAGTCTCTGCATTGAACAATTGAATGATACCTGCGTCCGGGAGCTCCGTTTCTGCTGGATCTTCAACGCGAACTGCGATGGCATCATGGTATTTTCTGGTAAGTTTTAAACCTTCCAGATAATTATGGTCATCAACAAAATCAGAAATGATAAAGGTTATGGTTCTTTTCTTCTGGGTGTTTCGCAGGAACTTTAATCCTTCATTCAGATCTGTGCCTTCGCCTTTACGTTTTAGTTCAATAATCTCGCGCAACAGTATTAAGGCGTGTTGCCTTCCTTTGTCAGGTGCAATATATTTTTCAACACGATCGGAAATTAGAATTGCACCAACCTTATCATTGTTCGTGATAGCCGAAAAGCTCAAAATGGCTGCCATTTCCAGAATAAGATCCTTTTTACTACGCTGTCCAGAACCAAATTCAGACGAACCTGAAAGATCGATAACGAGCATGACGGTCAATTCACGTTCTTCCTCAAACACCTTTACATAAGGTGAATTGTACCTGGCGGTAACATTCCAGTCAATGGTTCTTACTTCGTCGCCTAATTGATAGTCACGAACTTCACTAAAAGCCATACCTCTTCCTTTAAAGGCAGAATGGTATTCACCGGAAAAAATATGTCTGGTGAGTCCTTTCGCCCTAATTTCCAGGTGACGGATCTTTTTAAGTAGCTCGTTCGTTTCCATCTTAAGGAACTTCTACCTTGTTTACGATCTTGGTTACAACGTCTGTGATCGTCAGATTTTCTGCTTCCGCTTCATAGGTTAGGCCCATTCGGTGCCTCATAACATCCGGTGATACGGCTTTAACGTCGTCAGGAACAACGAAAGCTCTACCTTGAAGGAACGCGTAAGCTTTTGCAGCGAGTGCCAGATTGATACTTGCTCGAGGAGAGCAACCAAAACTGATCATCGGTTGAAGAAAACCAAGTCCATAGGCTTCTGGAGTTCTTGTTGCACAAACCAGGTCAACGATGTATTGTTCTATTTTTTCGTCGAGATATACTTCTCGAACCAATTGTCTTATTCTAAGGATGTCTTCAGCAGACATCACCTTTAAACACTCCGGAAGTCCACCTTTTCTGACATTTGCCCGAATGATCTGTTTTTCTTCATCCTTTGATGGGTATCCAAGAAATACTTTAAGCATGAAACGGTCAACTTGCGCTTCAGGCAGAGGGTATGTCCCTTCTTGTTCAATAGGGTTTTGAGTCGCAAGAACCAAAAATGGTTTTGGCAGAATATACGTTTCATCTCCAATGGTCACTTGTCTTTCCTGCATTGCCTCCAGGAGAGCTGATTGCACCTTTGCAGGAGCACGGTTGATCTCATCGGCCAAAATGAAATTGGCAAAGATGGGGCCCTTTTTAATTGAGAATTCTTCTGATTTCTGATTGTAGATCAATGTTCCTGTAACGTCTGCAGGCAAAAGATCTGGAGTGAATTGTATTCTGTTGAAATCAACACTGATCGCTTGAGCGAGCGTTTTAATTGCAAGCGTTTTTGCTAATCCTGGAACTCCTTCCAAAAGGACATGGCCATCTGCCAGCAAGGCGATCAAAAGTCGATCGATCATGTATTGTTGACCCACAATTACCTTTCCGACCTCTTCGCGAAGTCTTGAAATAATAGCATTTTCCATTTTGATCTTTTCACTCAGGATTCTAAGTGCTTCTGCCGGGTTGACCGGTTGTTCCATTTCTTCTGCCATACGTCTGAATATCGGTATTATACAAAGTTGTTAAAGATTGCTCCCGAACACTTGACTATGCTGTTAAATATTGTTAACATTGTTAAGCCACAATTCAGTCACTGATGGAAACCAGAACATGTAAAGAATGTGGGCAAAAACTTTTGGGTAGAAAGGATCAGAAGTTTTGCTCTGACTATTGTAGAAATACGTTTAACAACCGTCAGAACGAGGATGCGAATAATTACGTTCGCAGGATCAATAATATTCTTCGTAAGAATCGTAGAATACTCGAACAAATGAACCCTAAAGGAAAGGTAACTGTTGATGGAATTCGACTGGCAGAAGAAGGGTTCAATTTTCATTATTTTACCAATGTTTATACCACACAGAAAGGATCAAGCTATTATTTCTGTTATGATCAGGGGTATTTGAAAATGGAGAACGATCAGTATATGCTCGTTCACAAACAGGATTACGTGAAATAGCTGAAAATAGGATTGGAAATGAGACGAATAATCCAATAATTCGTATCTTCAAAATATAAAACAGGAAAAATGAGCGAAGTAAATGTTGAATGGACAGAGGAACAATTTAGAGCATACCTTATGATTTATGCGGCTAATTCCAATTTTGTAGAAACAGAAGAGGAGAAAGAATTGATCCTTAGCAAAGTGGATCCGGAGATCTACAAAAAGATGCATCGCGAGTTTGAAAAAGACAATGATTATCAGCGTTTACAAAAGATCATCGCTTGTTTTGATCGTTTTGGAATGACAAAAGATAAAATGGAAGGATTCAGAAACGAGGTGAAACAGATCCTGAACACTGAGGGATATCATGACGAACTGGAAGAAAACATGTTCCTCTATCTTAAGAAATTTATGAATTAATAAAAAAGGCTGGAAATTCCAGCCTTTTCTTTTGGAAACAGATTTGTTTTAGCTCTTAATAAATTGTAATTCCGCTGATAGTTTGATCTCGTCACTAACGACAATGCTGCCTGCTTCCGTAATTGCATTCCATTTCAATCCAAAGTCACTTCTTTTAATGCGACCGGAAATACTCATTCCTGCTTTTAATTGTCCATAAGGATCTACAACTGTTCCTGAGTGCTCCACAGAAAGCTCCACAATTTTAGTAATATCTCTGATGGTCATTTCACCTCTTAGCGTGAAAGTCTCGTCGCCTGTCTTAGTCACTCCGTTGGCCTTGAAAGCAAGAGTAGGGTATGTTTCAGCATTGAAAAAATCATCCGATTTTAAATGCGCATCTCTGTCTGCTACACCTGTAGAGATTGAATCAATAAGGGCAGAGAATTCGAAATTTCCTCCCATAAAATTATTTTCATCTGCTTGCGCTTGCGCGTCAAAATCACCAAAGCTTCCAGTTACGTTAGTGATCATCATGTGTTTTACTTTGAATCCTACTTCTGAATGTAGTTTGTCTAATGTCCAGTTCATGATAAATGTTTTAAATCTATCGGTAAAATTAGACAGCAAGACAGGGAAAAATCGTTGACCTAGGTCAAGACTTTTGATCATTCTTGATCAATTGTTTTTTCAAACGGGAAAGTGATTCAGGTAAAATACCCAGGTAGGATGCAATTTGATGTTGCGGAACAAGTTGTTCAATTCCTGGGGATCTGTTGATCAACTCGAGATAGCGATCCTTGGCACTTGCGGAATGGGACATTAATAATCTTTTCTGCACAACCGATAAGTTGTTCTGGGTAAGGATCCTGAAAAAACGTTCAAGTTGTGGTACCTTTTTAAATAGCGCTTCTTTGTTTTCCGGATCAATCACAAGAACCTGAGTTTCATCCATAGCCTGGGCTGAAAGTACAGCTGGTTCATTGCGATAGAATGAAGCAATATCTCCGATCCACCAATCATTTAATGCAAAATACATGACATGTTCAATTCCCTGTTGATCAGTATTGAAAACCCGAACAAGTCCACTGACGATATAACCTTCTACCAGACATCCCTGTCCTTGCTGAAAAATGAGCTCCTTTTTTTTAAATGTATGCAGGGAGTAAGCTGAGCTTATTTCCTTTTCGGATGATGGATCGAGAGTTATCTTTTTTTTGAAGTGTTCGATCAAAGATTGATGAATATCCATTGACTTCATTTTTTGTTAAAACATTCTCTGAAATGAATTGTTTCATAATAAAGTAATTATTATGTATCAAATAAAAAGCGAGCAGATTATTGATTGTAGTTTGGAAGAGGCATGGAGTTTTTTCTCTTCGCCCAAAAACCTTTCGAGAATTACACCCTCTTTGATGGATTTTAAAATCAAGACAGATCTCATTAATGACATGTATGAGGGTATGATCATTAAATACACAGTTCGTCCCCTTCTGAATATTCCAATGACATGGGTGACAGAGATCTCGCACATTAAAGAGAACTCTTTTTTTGTTGACGAACAACGAATTGGTCCATACAAAATGTGGCATCATGAACATCACTTTTATCCTCATGAAAAAGGAGTGCGGATGGTAGATATTGTAAGCTATGCACTTCCTTTTGGTATTATTGGGAAAATTGCACACTGGATGTTTGTCAGAAAAAAACTGGAAGGCATTTTCCAATTCAGAGAAGAAGCAGTGATCAAGATCTTTCCTTCAAAGAGCGCACGGTAGCAAGTGATTGACTCACGTGTCCATGAGGATCAGACTGAGAATCATAAATACCGGCAATCTTTCCTTCCAAGTCAATTACGTATGTTACTCTACCTGGAATTAAGCCAAAAAGACTTGGTCTTACCTCGAATGCTTTTCTAACTTTTTGATACGAATCTGAAAGCAACATAAATCCAAGAGAATGTTTATCGGCAAATCGTAGGTGGGTATTAGGATTATCTGAGGATATCCCAATAACCTCACAACCTTCTTCTATAAATTGATCGTGATTATCTCTGAATGAGCAAGCTTCTTTTGTGCAACCTGGAGTATGATCTTTGGGATAGAAATAGATCACCAGTATTTTTTTTCCGATCAGGTCTTTGCTGCTGATTATATTTCCATTCTGATCTGGGAGTTCGAAAGCCGGACATTGGTCACCAATTTGTTTCATACTATTTTTTTAATGTACTACGATATCTTTCAATGGCTCTTTCGCGAGCCATTTTATGTTCGACAATGGGCTCTGGGTAAGAGGATGTTCCGAATTCAGGCACCCATTTTTTTATGTATTCAAATTTTGGGTCAAATTTCTCTTGTTGAGATGTTGGGTTAAAGACTCTGAAATAGGGTGCGGCATCACAACCGGAACCAGCTGCCCATTGCCATCCTCCCACGTTACTGGCAAGATCAAAGTCCATTAACTTCATAGCGAAATAGGCTTCTCCAAGTCTCCAATCCAGTAACAGGTGCTTTGTAAGAAAACTTGCAGTTACCATTCTTACTCGATTATGCATGAATCCAGTTTCATTTAATTCTCGCATACCTGCATCCACCAGCGGGTATCCAGTCTTTCCTTCACACCATGCTATGAAATGGTCTTCATTATTTTCCCAACGTATTGCGTCATAATCTTTTCGAAAAGAATTTATAGCTGAATGCGGAAAATGATAGATGATCATCTGATAAAAATCTCTCCAGATCAATTCATTCAGGTAAGTAGGATTGTGCTTTAAGGCAATGCGACACAACTCCCGAATACTAATCGTACCAAATCTCAAATGTACACTTAGTCTTGATGTACCATGAATGGCCGGAAGATCCCTTGTAAGGTGATATTTATCAATAATACTGACATTGGGTTCTTTAGAGTCTTTGGCATACGGTTCTTGAAGGAACCCCATTTCTTTCAATCCTAATAGAGGCTCTGGATTGCGTTTTTCCAATTTTGAAAAATAGGAAGAGGTAGGATAGGAGGAAACGTAGAAATCATCTAACTTTTCCTTCCACTTTTTTGAATACGGAGTAAAGACCGTGTATGGTTTACCATCATTTTTCAGGATTTCGTTCTTTTCGAAAATGACATGGTCTTTTGTTCCTGTGAATTGAATGTTGCTGTTGTTTAGAAGATCAAAGATCTTTCTGTCTCGATCCAACGCATAAGGCTCGTAATCACGATTTGTGAAAACCATTTTTGCATTAAAATTTTCGGCGAGTTTTGGTATTAATTCTATGGGATTACCGAATCTGATAATTAGATCAGATCCATGTTGCTGATATATCGCTTTAAGGTCTTTGATGCTATTATAAATAAAGCTGACCCTTTTATCGTTTTCAGTTAATTCGCTTAATATATTCGAATCGAAAATGAAAACCGGGATGACGGATGCTCCTGATTTTAGAGCTTTGTACAATCCGGCATTGTCTTCGGACCTTAGATCTCTTCGATGCCAGAATAAAGCTCTCATTCACCGTTGTATTCAACCACGTTGTTTTCCGTTTCCCACAGACGAATGACCAATTTGTATTTCGACTCCAGTTTTGGTCTCAATAAATTGTAAATGACTAGAGCAATATTTTCTGCGGAAGGCTTTAACTCTTTAAATTCTGGACAATCCAAATTTAAATTTCTATGATCAAAGCGTTCACCAACCTCCTCGTTGACAAGTTCTTTTAGTTTTTTAAGATCAATAACATAACCCATCTCGGGATCAATCTCTCCTTCGATCCATGTCTCAAGCACATAATTGTGACCGTGATAATTTGGATTACTGCATTTACCAAAAACCTCGAGGTTCTTCTCGTCTGACCATTCAGGATTGAAAAGTCGGTGGGCAGCATTGAAGGTTGTACGTCTACACACTTTCATAGGTCAACTTTTGATAGATTTTACTGAAATGGTCTAACATGATTATTCTGAACCAAACCGTATAATTTGAAGGATTTTCCTTCATGTCTTCGATCAATCGATCAGGATTTACAAATTTATATTCCATTGCTTCTTCCGGATTCAATTCTGGCAGATCATCCGATTTACCTAAATAGACGTGATCCAGTTCATGTTCAGTGAGTGAATTATCAAATTCTGCTTTATAAATGAATGAGAAACCGTGTGTCAACATTACTTTCATCCCCATTTCTTCTTTTAATCGGCGATGTGCGGCAGCGGCTGTATCTTCTCCTGGTCTTGGATGACTACAACAAGTGTTGGTCCATAATCCAGGGGAATGGTATTTATCCAAAGCCCTTCTTTGTAATAACAGTTCTCCGGAAGAATTAAATATTAAAACAGACAGAGCCCTGTGCAACAAACCATCAATGTGGGCTTGGAGCTTTTCTTGTGATCCGATTTCCTGATCATTTTCATTAACGAGGATGACTTTGTCTTCCATTAGATCAAATTCAAATTATGTCTAAGGTACGAAGAAACGAAGAGTCTATATTTTTTACCATTTGGAATGCGAATTCTTTCATTTAGAATTCGTTGCGCCTCCAAACCTTTGATTTTAGCAAACAGTTTGTAATAATAGATATAGGCCATGTATACCCCAAATCTCGAATTCTTAGGCAATTGTTTGATGCCCTCATAACCTAGGCGGAAATCTTCTTCAATGTCTTTTTCGATCTCTTTTTTAATAGTAGAATCGAATTCTGTCATGTCAATCCCCGGGAAATACGTTCTCCCCAGTTCATGGTAATCTGCCTTTAGATCTCTAAGGAAATTGATCTTCTGAAAAGCTGAACCCAACTTCATTGCAGCCGGTTTAAGCCTTTCATATTCTGCTTCGTCACCATGAACGAAAATCTTCAGGCACATTAGTCCTACGACCTCAGCAGAACCCAGGATGTAATTTTTGTATCCAATTTCGTCGTAATCCGATTTTCTCAAGTCCATTTCCATACTGTCAAGAAATGTCGTGATCAAGTCGTGAGGAATTCTATATTTATTCACTGCCCATTGAAAACTATTGAGAACAGGATTGATCGAAATACCTTCCTCAATTGCTTGAAAGGTTTGAGCTCTGAATTCAGTGAGCATCTTCTCTTTCGGATAGTCATGAAATGAATCTACGATCTCATCTGCCAGTCTTACAAATCCATAAAGGGAATAGATAGGCCGTTGAATTTCCTTTGAAAGGAAAGAAATCCCCAAAGAAAATGATGTACTGTATCGTTTAGTAGTCAATTCACTAACTTCAAAAGAAACGCTGTCAAATAATTCTTTCATTGTAATTAGTTTGTTGGGTTTTCTTGGTTTATAACTTGAGCTACCACCTCACCAGAAATGATTGAAGGTGGTACGCCTGGTCCAGGAACGGTTAGTTGCCCTGTGTAATATAGGTTTTTAATTTTTTTATGCTTCAGCGAAGGCTTCAATATTGCCGTTTGTCTCAAGGTATTTGCAAGACCATATGCATTACCTCTAAACGCGTTGTAATCGGATTTAAAGTCTGAAACACAATAGCTCCTCTTGTAAATTACATGATCTCGAATACTTTCACCTGTGTGTTTTTCAAGACGATCCATTAACATTGAATAGTATTTATCACGTGTTTCTTCGTTGTCTTCCAGATCCGGCGCAATCGGAATCAAAAGGAACATATTTTCTTTGCCTTCAGGAGCAACAGTCTTATCTGTTTTGGATGGCACACAACAATAAAACAGCGGTGCGCTTGGCCATTTAGGTTGCTCGTAAATTTCTTTTGCGTGTTCTGTAAAAGGCTCATCAAAAAACAAATTGTGGTGCAGAAGATCTTTTACTTTCTTATCTACTCCTAAATAGAAAAGTAAACTCGACGGAGCCATCGTTCGACTTTCCCAGTATTCCTTACTGTAGTTTGATTTTCCTTTGAGAATAGTTGAATCCGTATGCTGGTAATCGGCACCTGAAACAACAATGTCTGCTTCAAACTCACCTTTGTCAGTAATTACCTTTGTAACGGCATTCCCTTCATAAGCAAATCCGGTAACATTTTGTTCTGTTAGAATTTTTGCTCCTTGATCATTGGCGATTTTTTCGAATGCTTCAATGAATTTGTGCATCCCACCCATCGGATACCAAGTTCCAAGCGAAATGTCAGCGTAATTCATCAATGAATAAAGAGCGGGGGTTTTATCAGGTGTGGCGCCCAGAAAGAGCACAGGAAATTCCAATAAGCTTCGGATTTTCTCATTCTTGAAGTACTTTCTGATGTGTTTAGCAAATGAGCTCAAAAGATGCATCCTAAACAGACCTTTAAAGATTCTGAAGTCAGCAAATTCTCTCCATTTCAACCCAGGTTTAAATACGAGTTCGTTCATACCAACTTCGTACTTGTATTTTGCTTCGTCTAGGAATTTCGTAAGTTTCTCTGTACTTCCTGATTCCATAGATTCGAATAGGTTTTTTAGTTCCTGAAGCTCTGCTGGAAGATCAGTATGTGTTTGGTCTTTCCAGTAGACGCGATAGGAGGGATCAAGTCTTTTTAAATCGTAAAAATCAGATGTTGTATGACCGAACTGGTTATAAAATCGTTCGAAAACATCAGGCATCCAATACCAACTTGGTCCCATGTCGAACATGAATCCATTTTCTTCAAATTTCCGAGCTCTTCCTCCAATCGTTTTGTTTTTCTCCAGAATAGTTACCTCGTACCCTTCTTTCGCTAAAAAAGAAGCGCATGACAGAGACGAAATCCCAGAGCCGATTATAACCGCTTTTTTACTCATTAATTCATTGCATATCGATAACCTGGCAATAGATCTATCAGCTTTTGACGAGCGATATAAATTCTGCTTTTCACCGTTCCGATCGGGATATTCAATTGGTCCGCGATCTCTTTATATTTAAATCCATTGAAATGCATAAGGAAAGGTGTTTTAAAATCATCTTCCAAACGCTCTATCTTTTCTCTCAATTCTTTTTCCGTCATCTGGCGCTGAGGATTGCCTAAGTCGTTTCCAGTATTTGAAATTAAGGATAAATCTTTACTATGGTCGAAAATTTCTCCAGATTTAACTCTTCGGCGATATTGATTGATAAAAATATTACGCATGATCGTAAAGACCCATGCCTTAAAATTGGTTTGTGGTGTGTAATAACTTCGGTAAGTGATTGCCTTCAACATAGTTTCTTGAGTAAGATCAAGTGCATCTTCTTGATTCCTTGTGAATGTGAATGCAAATGACTTTAAATTTCCTTCGAGTCCGATTAGTGCTTCATTGAATTCTACAGTTGACATTTCTCTTTGTTTAACAATTACGTTTCAAAGTTAAACAAAAAATGTTTAACAAAAAAAGAAAAAAGTTAAACAAAATTAAATTTTCATTCCAATGATAGTAATGTCGTCGGTTTGGTTGTTGCCATTTTTCCATTTCAGGAATTCATCTTCTATCATTATTTTCTGGTCAGGAAGAGGCAGTCTCATATTTTCCTCAAGCATTTCAAGTAATCTTCTGAAAGAGAATTTTTTGTTTTTTGGTCCGCCGAACTGGTCTTGCATTCCATCTGTAAGTAAATAAATGATCGAATTGTCTGATAAATTCAGTTCATGGGTAACATATCCTCTGAATTCCTTCATGTTGCGATCACCAATATGTTTAATGTCTCCTTTATACATATTGAAACCACGATCTTCCCATATCAGAAATCTTGAACCTGCACAGCTAAAGGATAGTTTTTTCTTAGCGTGATCAAAAACACAAATGGTAAGTTCAATACCATCGGTTATCTTGGTGCCCTGAATTTCAGTAGACAAGATCTCCCTTAACTTTTGATCCATTTCGTTCATGATCAAACCAGGTTCTTTCAATTGTCCTTCCAGAACAATCGAATTGAGCATATTGATTCCAAGCAAAGTCATGAAAGCACCCGGTACTCCATGGCCAGTGCAATCACCAACAGCGACAACAGTAAATTGCTGCGTTCGGTGTATCCAATGGAAGTCTCCAGATACGATATCCTTAGGATGGAAGATGGCGAAAGATTCATTGAATACCTCCCGATATGAATTTTCCTGAGGCATCAAACTCATCTGGATCCTTTGAGCATATTCGATACTGGACGTAATGTCATCTCTTTGCTCCTTGATGATCTCTTGTTGGGCACGGATCTCAGTTATATCTCTGGCTAAAGCAAGGAATCCTTTAATATAATGGTCGCTTCCTTCCTGAAATTGCGTTGTAACATGTTGCCCCAGCCAGATTATTCGACCATTTCTGGATTGGATAGGAAATTCAAAATAACTACTGGATAGCTTTCGCTTAAAATGATCATGGTAATATTCCTGAACTTGCTCTTTGTATTCGTCGGGGACAATGGTTAGTGCGTTTTTCCCTTTGATTTCGTCTTTATCGAACTCAAGGATCTCATACATTCTATTGTTCAGAAACTGAAAGTTCCCATTGACGTCACACTGAAAAATAAGATCCTCAGCATTTTGAATCAGTAATTCATATGTGTTTTCCAATTCTTTCCTGTCCGAAACATCTTGTCCGAGTATGACTTTCACGTTATCTGAAAACACTTTGCAAGACCATTCTATCCACCTTATGTTCGATGATGAATTCAGAAAAGGAACCAGGTATTTTTGACCATCAAAAAATTGGGTGGTAAGATCAATATTTCGATATCCACCGGTTTGAGGTAAGAATTTATTTAAAAATGAAATGTGTTGATGAAGAAGCTCGTCTGATTTAACAGGTACAATTTGATTGATATTTTCACTGGCATAAGTGATTTTTCCAACCTTATTAAATGCTACTACTTGCGCATTCCCTTGATTCACCACTCCTGAAATGAAGATCAGTTTTTCCAGTGAATCATTGCGCAGAAAGGAGATCATTATTGACATGAAAGCTGCAGCGAGAATTACAAACAGGAAGAGGTATTTATTGTAATGAGTTTGATCGAGGAAGAGTGTCATCGAACTGCAGATGACCAGAATTATCAGGTTTTGTATGATCACCCATTTCATTCGTTCGAACACGAAAGGAGAGATGCACAGGATCATTGAAATGGCAAAAATGCAGAATGGATTCAGGTTGGACCAGTATGCTCCAATAATATAATGAGACAACACAAAGAAATAAGCAATGATCAAATAAAGCCTGAATAGATGTTTTCTTCCGGACCTTTCTGCTGATTTAGACAGTAAAAAGAGAGAAAGAAGCGCAAAGCCGGTAATGATTGCCAGCCCCATCATTTCAGGAATACCTGGATCAATAATTGGAGCTATATAGTTAGCAATTACATCGGAGAAAAATGCGAAAAGTAGGATAGAAGGAGTAATATTCAGCTCTACCGAAGTATCCTGTGTCCTGAAATAATTTCCTGAATCGAATGAACGATATCTGATCACAATGAAAATATTGACCAATACGATCACGGTGATCAAAAAAAGAATGAACCAATTGGTTTTCCAAAATGGAAAATTAACGTGGATCGTGTATTTACTTGTATCACTAAATACAATTCCATCATAAGACGATCGAACTTCTAGTATGTAGACTCCGTTGCTAAGTCCGGACAAATAGATCTTGTCGAGGTTCGATAGTTCTGACCAGTCATCCGAGAACCCCTTTATTCGATATGAATAAAGGATATTATTGATCTTCGGATTATTCGTGGAAAGCTGGAAGGAATAAGAATCTTCTTTTTTGATGATCTCACGATAAACCAATGGTTGAATAACCGGAGGAGTTGGTTTTGGAAAATGCTTCAGAAGTTCAGTGTTAATGGAAAATAAGCCCTCAATTGTACCAACGTAAAGAATATTATCATCCTCATACTGTGCCCTCATGTGAGTTTCAAAACCGCCAAATCCTGTTTCTCCTGTAAAATGGCGGGAGTCTCCCGGTTTACCTAGTTCATTCACAGGGAGTATGGTAATCCCTTTATTCGTTCCAATGATCAAGTTTCCGAACTTGTCAGCGTTCAGGGTATAAAGAAGTTTGGAATTAAAATATTTGTTGTCTTTGATCGAAACCATCTCACCATTCGCCAAAATTCCAAATAATCCATCGTCTCCTGTGAACCAAATTGTTTTGAAAATATCGATCCTTGAATTTCCAAAGTAGTAACCAACTGTTTTACTTTCAGGAACCTTTTTGAGGGATAGTTTTTGTGGATTCAACTCATAGACACCTTCATTGGTGCCTAAATACCAGATTTTGCTTAGGGGAGATTTAGTTGCGGTGTAGATAAATCGTGGCCCTTTAAAGACCTTCTTGATCGTGAAGTCTTTTGAGTCACAAACGACTAATCCTGAATCGGCTATCCCTATGAAAAGAGAATTTCCGTCCTTTTGGATAAGATTGATCTTTTTACCTTCAAAACCCGGAATCAAATTGATCTTCTTTGTCTGTATGTTCATCGACCGAAGACCATCTGAACAAGCCATGTAAAGTTGTGATTCTGTTTCAAGAAAGTTTAAAATCCTGAAATCAAGATTTTGGAATGGCTGATTAGATTGTATGTTACTAATAAATGAACCACTTTCACCTGTCGAAAGGATGATATCGGAATCTTTTGTTTTATGAATTGAAAAAATATCAGGAAAGCGAAAGACTGGATTTTGCTGTATCTGTGTGAATGGGTCAAGTGAAACTTTATAGATCCCTTTGTAATTCGATCCGATCCATAAATCCCCGGAGGCGTCAACTACTATGTTATTACAAGTTTGAATTGGCTCAAAATAATTTTGAGCCATACGTCTGGTTTTCCCTTTATTTGAAATGTACAGGTTGTTGGAATTAGTTAGAAAGAAAGATTCATTTTTTAAGCTACTATAGGCAACATCTTTAATCGATTCCTGAGGGTCAAGAACTGCACTTAAGCTTGACTTCGAAAAAGAGAAGATTTTACCAGATGATTCGAGAACAATGTCAATTCGGCTTGTAAGATTATTATTAAACAAACGCACTTTTTGACCGTCGAAAATGGCATGTGTAATCTCTTCAACTGAAGTAGGCGACACCCTTAACCAGTAATGCAATTGAACTATTCGTTGATTGGTTTGAGAGAAATAGAAATTGCCTCGGTCCGTTAGTATCAGTTCTCCATTATGGATTTTTAAAGTTTGAATGCGACTGATATCTTCTTTGAAATCATGGATTTTTTCTGGCTTTCCTTTACTGATGAGATAGATCCCTTTTGTGGAAATAATGAGTATAGATTCCTTAAAGATCTCAATGCGCTGAACTTCTCCTTTGTAGTCTCTTGCTGCAATGATCAGAGAGGTCTTTCCGTCTTCTATCTTATAAATACCTCTGTACTTGGATCCGAAGTAGATCTTTTTTTCAAATTCCTTAATATCACTTACATGATGCCTGTTGAAGGACGAATCCATGCCGACATCGTGGAATTTGGTTCCGTCGAATCGAATTAGACCTGCGCCATCGGTTCCAATGAACAAGCTTCCGTTCTCACTGCTTAGGATCGAAGTGATATTCGAGGTGATCAGACCATCTTTGTGGTTGAAGTTTTTAAAAGTGTATAATTGCGAAATTGCTTGTCCGGAAACAAGTAATGCAAGCAGTAAAAACAGTAAAAATTTCAATTTAAGAGGTCTCATTCTCGTCAACAGAAAGTTAGTAAAAAAAGAGACTACGCCGAAAGATTTATTTATCGGGAGATCACTTTGATCATTTTCTTAACCTTATCTGCTTTCATAAGGACCTCTTCAATTGTATCGCCAGTGAGCGTGACATGTCCCATCTTTCTGAAGCTTTTTGTGGTTGATTTACCATAGATATGCGGATGAACGCCTTCCATCGAAATAGCTTCACTCAAACCTTCATAATGCACTTTTCCTTCATGATTAGGTTCACCTAAAAGATTGATCATTGCCCCTGCTCTTGTTGCTTTCGTTGAGCCTAAAGGTAAATTCAATATCGCTCGGATATGCTGCATGAATTGCGAGGTTTCATTGCATTCTATGGTATGATGTCCACTGTTATGTGGACGTGGGGCGATCTCATTGATAAGCAAATCACCATTCTTTGCTAAAAACATTTCGACCGCTAATAACCCAACCATTTCCAGTTTTTCGATGACTTGACGAGCTAGTAATTGGGCGGCCTCTTCAGTTTCAGCATCAATTTTGGAAGGACAAAAAAGCAATTCTACAAGATTGGCTTTGGGATTGAAATAACATTCTACAGCTGGAAATGATTCAACCTCTCCTTTTTCATTTCTTGCAACGATCACTGAGATCTCCTTTTCAAATGGAATGAGTTCCTCAAGGACACAAGGCGCATTGAATTGCTCTGAAAGGTCTTCTTTGGTTTTTATTACCTGGACCCCTTTTCCGTCGTACCCTCCTGTTCTCAATTTTTGAACGATTGGAAGATCGTTTTCAGTTAGTCTGAAGTTTTCATCTTTAGGTTCAAAAGGGGCAGTCGGTAAACTATGCGATTTGTAAAACTCTTTTTGGAGACCTTTGTCTCTTATGATTTCCAGCACATGAGGTTGAGGGAAAACTCTTTTTCCTTCCGATTCAAGCTTCTTTAAAGCTTCAATATTTACATTTTCGATCTCAACAGTTATGACATCCTTGTCTTTTCCGAAGGCATAAAGAGTGTCGTAATCATTCAGTGAACCAATGGTAAAAGTAGATGCAATTTTTGCACAAGGTGCATTTGGATCCGGATCGAGACAATGGATTTGAATGTCAAGATTTATAGCTTCCTGGATCATCATTCTTCCAAGTTGGCCACCGCCTACTACTCCCAGTTTAAAATCGTCACCGTACCAATTGTTTTTCATGCCTCAAAGATATGGTCAAATATTAAATGCCAATAATTTAAGCGCATAGTTTAAAGAAAATTCTGCAATTCTTTTTAAAAGGCTAACTTTGCAACTTGAACAGGATCCGTTATGATCAGAATCGATGACAAGCACTTCGAGACCTTCATCACACACGATGAAATTCTTAAGGAAGTAATCGCACTAGGCGCTACTTTGACACAGGATTATTCCGGCAAAGAAGTAGTGTTTGTAGTGGTTCTGAATGGCGCTTTCATGTTTGCCTCAGATCTAATGAAATCCACCGATCTTCCATGTGACATCACTTTTGTTAAAGTGAGCAGTTATGAAGGAATGGAAACTACCAACAAAATCACTGAGTCAATTGGTTTGTCGATGGATATCTCAGGTAAACATGTTGTTTTGATAGAGGATATTGTTGACACAGGAAATACTGTCGGATACTTGAAAGATCTTTTGGAGAAACTTGATCCGGCGTCAGTTGAGATCTGCTCCCTTTTATTCAAGCCAGAAGCTTATAAAGGATCCAGTGAGATTAAGTATGTTGGGTTTTCGATCCCTGATGCTTTTGTTGTTGGATATGGACTTGATTACAACGGAAAAGGAAGAAACCTAAACACCATATATCAATTTAAAAATTAACTGTATGCTTAACATTATTTTGTTTGGCCCTCCAGGAGCAGGAAAAGGAACCCAGTCTGAACGATTGATCGAAAAATATGGTCTTGTCCATTTATCGACAGGCGATATTTTTAGAGCAAATATCAAAGGGGAAACCGAATTGGGTAAACTGGCGAAATCGTATATGGATAAAGGTCAACTAGTACCCGATGAGGTTACCATCAACATGCTGCGTTCTGAAGTTGAGAAGCAAGCAGATCCTAAAGGATTCATTTTTGATGGTTTCCCAAGAACAAATGCACAGGCAAAGGCGTTGGATGAACTTTTGAATGACATGGGGACCGAAATCAGTATCATGCTTGCTTTAGAAGTAGAAGAGAATGAGTTGAAGGAAAGATTGAAGAAAAGAGCAGAGGTGAGTGGAAGAGTGGATGATGCAGATCCTGCGATTATCGAAAACAGAATCAAAGTATATGACGCTGAGACTGCTCCAGTGAAGGATTTTTATCAAGGACAAGGTAAGTACGTTGGTATTGACGGAATTGGATCGATCGATGAAATTACTTCAAGGCTCAATGAAGCGATCATGGCGATCTAAAAACAATATTTAATGAAATGGAAGCCGATCCATATGGATTGGCTTTTTTATTTAGTGCAGTAAACTGTACCTTTGAACCCAGATTATGGCATCAGATAATTTTGTAGACTACGTTAAGATACATTGTGCTTCCGGAAATGGAGGAGGTGGATCTACCCATTTAAGAAGAGAAAAGTATATTCCAAAAGGAGGTCCTGATGGTGGTGATGGTGGTCGTGGTGGTCATATCATCCTTCGAGGGAACAAACAGTTATGGACTCTTTTACACCTTAAATTTCAAAAACACATCAAGGCAGGTCATGGTGGTCATGGGGCTGGTGGATTAAAGACAGGAAAGCAGGGAGAGGACGTATACATTGAAGTACCTCTTGGAACTGTTGCTAAAGATGGAGAAACAGGAGAAGTTCTATTTGAAATAACAGAAGAAGGAGAAGAACGAATCATTCAGCAAGGTGGTCGAGGAGGTTTAGGTAATAATCACTTCAAATCTCCAACAAATCAAACTCCTCGCTATGCTCAGCCTGGCGAAGAGGGTCAGGATGGTTGGAAGATCCTTGAGTTGAAGGTATTGGCTGATGTAGGTTTGGTCGGATTCCCGAATGCTGGAAAAAGTACACTGTTGTCAGTATTGAGTGCAGCGAAGCCTGAGATTGGTGATTACCCATTTACAACGTTACGCCCAAATCTTGGTATTGTGAAATACAGGGATTATCGCTCGTTTATCATGGCAGATATTCCGGGGATCATAGAAGGAGCACATGAAGGAAAGGGGTTAGGTTTACGTTTCCTGAGACACATCGAACGAAACTCTTTGTTGCTATTCTTGGTTCCAGCTGATAGTGATGATATTCACGCTGAATACAAGGTTCTACTGAACGAGTTAAAACAATACAATCCTGAATTATTGCATAAGGAAAGAATTTTGGCGATCAGTAAATCAGATATGCTGGACGATGAGTTGAAAACAGCTTTGAGTAAAGACCTGCCGAAAATCCCTTATGTTTTTATATCCTCTGTGGCACAGCAGGGTTTATCCGAGCTTAAAGATATTATCTGGAAGTATTTGAACAATGATTGAGTACCTTGAACAATTGGATCAGAGTTGGACAGTATGGATCAATACGTCCCTTTATCATCCCGTTGTTCAGTATTTCATGTGGGTTGTATCCATGAGAATTACCTGGGTTCCTTTGTATGTGTTCCTGTTTTATGTAATTACTAAAACTACCGGCTTAAAAAAGGCCTCACTTTTTTTAGTGTTTGTTGGAATCACCATCGGAATTACTGATTTGATCTCAGTACATCTGTTTAAAGAAGTGTTTCTCAGATACAGGCCGTCACATAACTTATTGATCAGTGATCAAATAAAATTGTTTATGACTAAAAGTGGACCTTATAAGGGTGGCGAATATGGATTCATTTCGTCTCATGCTGCTAATTTTGGTGCTTTATCATTGGCTTTGATCTCAATATTTAAAGAGAAAATATCCTGGATTACAGCGACAATACTCGTCGTTTCATTTGTGGTTTGTCTGAGTAGGATTTGTCTCGGTGTACATTACATATCGGATGTCGTGATTGGTTGGGTTGTTGGAGCCTCGATTTCTTGGTTGATTTTCAAATATATTTATCCATCATTTGAACGAAAAATTTCATGAGTTATCTATGGGTTTTTATTGGTGGTGGATTAGGAAGTCTTGTTAGATATGGACTAACTAATGTTGTAAGCGGAAATTCAAATTGGCAATTCCCTATAGCTACATTAATTTCAAATGTTGTAGCCTGCATCATCTTGGGTATAATAGTAGTAGGATTTGTATCGAAAGGTGAACGATACGAATGGTTGAGTCCGCTTTTAGCAGTAGGCTTTTGTGGAGGACTGAGTACCTTTAGCACCTTTAGTCTTGAAAACTGGCAGTTGATCCAGGGAGGTCAAATAACAATGGCCATACTTAATATGGCCATTTCAATAGGAGCAGGAATAGTTTCGCTCTATTTTATTTCATCAAGGATTTGATCACAACTTCGGACTGTCATCCTTGCTGTTTTCTTTTAATTCCTTATCAACATTTCGATTTCTTCCCAGATAATAACCGATCTGAATTTCATGAGTATTACTTCCTGCAGCGCGGATCTTTCCAATTGATAGGTCATAACTGTAATTCACATACAGGTTTTTGATCAGATTGGTTCCTGCCTGGAATACCAACATATTTCCGGTTCTGTATTGAATCCCTCCCCACGTTGCATTTCTGGAAATGATTCGCGCACCTGCGTCTACTGACATTGGGCTATTACCAGTAGACTTCAATATTGCAAGTGGTTCAACATGAAGGTCAGAGTTGATTTCAAGTTTGTACTTGGCAATCACAAACAGGTGTCTTGTCAAGTTACTTTGAGTAAGGATATCATTCAACTGAATGTCATTTCTTAGCAACTGTGTTCCACTGATTCCGAAGAATAGTTTCTCTCCATAAAGCACAAATCCAGCTTGAGCATCTCCCATTGTTTGCTGAGACGCATTACCCAGGAATTGATTGTACGTGGCATCGTCTTGCTGATAAAGAACAACTCTGGATTCATCAACCCTAAAATGACTCATCCCTAATCCTAAACCAACACCAAAATTCATTGTTTTTGTTAATGGCAGATGGTAGGCATAACTCCCTTGAAAAGACGTTTTAGCAAAAGGTCCTATTGCGTCATTCCAGATCTTACCTCCGATCACGTGTTTCGATTTTCCAATTGTAGTTTCTGGTCCCTCAAAGAACTTTTCATCTTTTACATTGAATTCGCTAAGTACTTTGGATTCGCCACCGCCAATTTTGATCTGACTGTTGCCGGAGGCCATAATTGTCATTGGCCCACCTGTATAACCCATCCATTGCATTCTTGAACCTACTTCGAATTGCATTACATCCGAAAGTCCTCCAGCTGCTGGATTTAATAGGTATGGATTGAACGCAGAGTTGGAGAATTGATACTCCTGTTGTCCATATATGAAGGCTGTAGTTAAACTTACAGCGATGATTGATAGGATCGTTTTCATATTTCTAAAGTTCAATTTCTTATTAACGGATTATACTGATTGGTCCGGTGTATACCGTTCCGTCTTCATCATTCAATTCAATTCGGAAGAAGTAGGTTCCCATTGGTAACTCTTCACCGTTATAGGTCCCGTCCCATGGATCCAAGTAACCCGCTGATTCAAATACAACATTTCCCCATCGATTGAAGATAACCACATGACAATTCGGATGGATCAATTCAAGGAAATTGATTTCGAATAGGTCGTTCTTACCATCAAGATTTGGTGTGATTACTGTCGGGAAGATAGGGTTAAAGCCGTCGCATAAGCTAGTGGCGATATACATTGTGTCAGCATTGGTCGGACAATCATCATGTCGAATTTCATAAATGACAGTAATTGCACCAAGGCTCAGATCAGTAAGATTAGTCATGTAACTGTTCGATGAACTGAAGTCACCATATCCCTGTATGATCGACCAAAATGAAGTTTCTTCTGAATCAGGTATTGAACCAACAAGATTCAACGTATAATCTTCAAGGCAAATTGAAGTATCTGCATTAATGATCATTGCCTGAGTAGACACATATACCTTCATCGTGTCAGCTGTGCTCAAACAAGAACCATTCGTAATCGTCCAAATGTAGTCGTGCCATCCACCCGTCATTCCTGTAGCTGTAGTATTTGCAGAAGAGGCATCAGCGATTGTTGCTCCAATGTCACTTGTGGTCCATACTCCTGTTCCGTATATTGGAACATTCGACAATAATGGGATCATGTTATCATTACAAGCGATTAGGGTATCCTGAGTACTTGCCGGTAATGGCTGTTGGGAAGCAATGACTATTAAAGTATCTTGAGTTGATCCACAACTTGTAGAACTAACAGTGAACAAAAGTACATTCTCACCATACGCAAGATTGTTTACTCCTGTCATGAAAGCAAATTGGTTGTTAAAGTTTCCTTGTCCTGATAGAACGCTCCATTCTCCAGTTCCTGAAGTAGGATTTACAGCCTCTACAACTGTACTTGTGGATTCACACAACCAGATTGTATCCTCAAGGATACTCGCTTCAGCAGGATAATCTAAAATCTCAATATTAAAAGAGCATGAACTGCTGTTACCAGATGCATCCGTAGCTGTATACTCAAGAATTGTTGTTCCTACTGGGAATGTATCTCCTGAAGTATATCCCGTTAGATCAGTTTGAGTCAAAGTTGCGACGCAGTTATCGCTGAACGTTGGATCCGTGTAGTTAACAACCGGATCACAAGTGGAAATATTTGAAGGGCATGTGATCGTTGGGGCTACGCTTTCAAATACTGTTAATGTGAAGGAACACATGGCCATATTACCTGCAGCATCCATAACTTCAAGATCGATCTGAGTATCTCCTCCTTGAACTACACTTCCAACAGCTGGAGTTTGTGTAACCGTATAGTTCGCACAGTTATCAAGGATCAAACTTTGACTGCCATAGTTCGGTAGTGTGTAATCACAATTGGAACCATTGTTTACAGGCGCAGGTGAAGGACATGTGATCGTCGGATCGTCAGTGTCGTCAGGGATGAGCATGGTTACACATGTGGCGCTGTTACCACCCTGGTCTGAGATCGTAAATAAAACAGCTGTTAAACCTCCATCTGTTGATCCCGGAGGTGGATTCTGAGAATAAAGCATATTTGAGAATGCAGTACAATTGTCATCGATCACAAGATCACCAACAAGATCTGGAACTGTGTATTGACAACTTGAGTTGATACTCACTATAACTGATGAAGGACAAGTAATTGTAGGGTCGATATTGTCAATCGCAATTGCAGTCATGTTACACGTTGAGCTGTTACCTAATTCATCAGTAAGAGTAATGAGGATTGGAGTATTTCCAGAAATAACTGTTCCTGAAATAGGGGATTGAGTTAATGTCAATGACCCAGTAGCCGAACAATTGTCAGAATAAGTAATGTCTCCTGAATAATCGCCTATGATTCCAGAACAATTAGCGTCCATGTTCACATCGACACTTGGAGGACAAGTAACAGTTGGTCCTGAAAGATCTGTCACTGTCAAGTTGAATGAGCAAGTAGCTGAATTGCCACTTTCATCAATTACAGACAGCTGTACAATGCTTGTTCCCTGAACTAGTGTCGATCCTATCGCAACAGACTGATTATAGACCATATCGCCAAATACTGAGCAGTTGTCGTCAATTGATGCATCACCACTGAAATTGGCCACGACATAGTCGCAAGAAGCATTTAAGGCCACTGTCAAATCTGTTGGACAAACAAGTGATGGAGCGGTCGTGTCAATTGGAGTAACTGTGAATGTGCAGGTAGAAGGATTTCCAGATTCATCAATCCCTGTCATGGTAATCAAAGTTGGAGCGCTTAAAACAGTTCCTATAATTGGGTTTTGAGTTACCAGTACTTGTTCGCCATAGAAACAGTTTTCAACTACAGTAACCGAATCTCTGTAGTCACCCAAAACAGCAAAGCAAAATTCGCCAGCTGGAACTTCCTGATCAGCAGGACAGGTTACAATTGGAGCAATGTTGTCAACTACATTAAATGCTGTTTGACAAGAACCCGTATTTCCAGATGGATCAGTAATTGAGTATGTTATAATCGTTGTATCTAAAACTAACGTACCTGCTACAGGTGATTGAGAGAAAATCATTGCTGAAGGATCAACAGCACAGTTATCTGACCAAATGATTGAAGTCGTAATGTCTGGGATCGATGCCTCACAGCTGGTATTCAAAAATTCACTAGGAATTGTTGGGCAAGTCACGGTTGGAGAGATAGTGTCAATTGACGTGGCAATAAATGAACATTGTACTGAGTTTCCCGCTACATCCGTTACAGTGACTGTGAATAATTGTGATTGGTTCGGTGCAGTGAATTCAATTGTTCCAGGAGACGGTATCTGAGTGTACAACATTTCGCTTTGGTCAGAACAGTTGTCACTTGCTACCACAAGAGAAGTCATATCTCCAACAAATACACTACACGATGAATTAAGAATCATATTAGTGTCTGGTGCACATGTAGAGATTACCGGATCGATCGTATCGTCTCCTGTAATCACCACATTGTCAATTGCAGGTGCACTACCAGTGACAACAGCATCATTGAATGTAAATCTGAATCCTAATAAGAATGAAGTGAAGTTTAATGAAGGCGGCAATCCTGCAGACGTTGTAGTCCATACTCCAGATTGAGGAAGCTCGCCACCGATAGGTATCCAGTTAGAACCTCCATCTGTACTATAAACCAGCTCCACGAAATCTTCACCAATTACCCCTTCAGTGGTATAATCATAAGTTAGGTTAAGGTTCCCCGCGCAATTAGCATCTATTGGAATAAATGCCAATGCAGTACCTACCCCTGATGGAGCACTGTCGTAAGCATATCTTTCTTTTCCATTAATTGCACATCCGTCTATGGCTCCACCCGGATTGATATATAAAGAATATGTACCCGGCAATGTCGGTCCATTACCAGCACAAGTATTTTTGATCCAACGATTAGGAAGATCAAATACCGTGGTATTCCAGTCCACTGAGGTTATTTCAAAATCATTTGCATAGATCACAGTTGTTTGAGCATTAATGGCTGGAGCCAGAGCAAAAACAATTAACAAGAGGAGAAATCTTTCCATTATCAGCTTCAAAGTCAGTTAGTTCATGATATTTGCAAATATAGGGTAAACATATTTGATTTTCAGGACGATTCCGGAACCTTTAATCAACCATTCGGGTGTTAACAATTCAATAGCAATAACTTTCTTGCCATTGGAATCTTATTTGTCGATGCACATTTTAATTTTGAAAAAACCTTTCGTATGAAATCTGTAGGAGTTATTTGTGGAGGATTTTCTTCTGAATTTGAGATCTCGATCAAAAGTGCCAGGACAATTGTAGATAATTTCCCTGAGTGCTACAAAGCTTATATGGTTATTTTGTCGAGCGATGGATGGTTCGTGGAAATTGGAGAAACAAGGTTTCCGTTCGATTTGAATACAATGACAGCGCCAGGCACCGAGTTTAAAATGGATGCGGCAGTAGTATACGTTCATGGAGATCCAGGAGAAAATGGTAAGATCCAGGCATTTCTTGAAATACAAGGAATCCCATATATCAACTCAGGGCCTCTTTCATCTTCACTTTCTTTCGATAAATGGTATTGTAATCAGTTTCTTAAGGGATTCGGGATTCCAGTCGCAAAATCGATATTCATGAGATCTGCGGATGAAGTAAGTTATTCAAGTATTATTGAATCCCTTGGTCTACCAATTTTCGTAAAACCGTCTGATAGTGGTTCGAGCTATGGGATTTCTAAAGTTAAAAATGTGAATGATCTACCCGATGCTCTGGCAGTCGCATTTAAAGAGGGAAGAACAGTTGTGCTTGAGTCATTTTTGGAAGGTACTGAAGTTACGTGTGGCATTTACAGGGGAGAGAAGGGATTGATCACTTTGCCTTTGACTGAAATCGTTTCCGAAAATGATTTCTTCGATTACGAAGCAAAGTACAATGGAAGGTCAAAAGAGATTACACCAGCAAGGGTGGATGAGAATGTAGCTGAAAAGGTTTCAGAGCTTTCAAAAAAGATCTACGACCTGATGCAATTGAGGAGTATTGCCAGAATTGATTTTATGATCGTTAAAGGGGTGCCACATTTAATAGAGGTGAATACAACTCCAGGTTTTTCACAGGCGAGTATTGTTCCTCAAATGATCAAGATATCTGGATCGACAGTTAAAGACTTCTGGAACGAGATCGTAAAGGTTGAACTAGAGTCCAGCCATCGCGTTTAGAACAACTTCCATCTTTTTTGTTAATTCGGAAGAAGAGCAACTGTAGTTGTTCACAATGAATGCAAAAGCAACCATTTTTCCTGATTTGGTTTTTACATACCCTGAGTAGCTCTTTATTCGATTCATTGTACCTGACTTTGCAAAGATCCTGCCCTGGCCGGTTTGACCGCTACAAAGTGAAGAGAGTGTTCCTGATTTTCCTGCTACTGGCAATGTCTTTTCAAAAACTGAATAGCTTTTGCTATGATACATGAATTCTAGAAGATGACAAAAATGCCAGGCGCTGATTCCATTTGATCTTGATAACCCACTACCATCGTTCAAATAAAACCCATGTTGACTTATCTTCTTTGATTCCAAGAAAAGTTCGATCTGTTTCAAGCCTTCTTCTGTAGTTCCTTTGCCAGAAAAATGATACCCAATCAAGCAAAGAAGTCCCTCAGCAAACAGATTCACACTTTTCATATTGGTTATTGTGGCAATTTCCTCTATTGTTCTGCCGGAATATGAAAAAAGTACGTTAAGATCCGCATATGAAATGGGTTGCAGCGAACTTTTTAAATAGGATTGAGGTGTACCTGCGATTTGAATTCCATTCTCTATAAGAAACTGATGCAAATCCAAAGAGAGTTGATGTTCAGGATCGGGGTGACTTCCTTTTACTTGAAATCGAGAACTGTTAACAGGCAGGGTGCCCACTCCGAAGCGATCATTGGAAAATGGGCTTCCATAGATATAAGAGTTATCCCCCCCTTTTGTGGATGCCGTAATTTCATTTCGGAATGATAATTCAGGGTAATTAGGAAAAATGCTGATTAACTGTGCGGTGTCACCGGCCTTGGATGAGGTTTTAAACTGATAGTAAAGTGTATTGTCATAAACAGAGATCCCTGAAACACCTGCACCGTAATAATTCCCTTGATCTCCCCAGGACCATCCGTCAGGTATCCCCATATATCCAAAGTCTGATCCATCGCAGATGATGTTTCCCTCTATTTTTGTTATTCCAGCACCCCTAATTGAATGAAGCCATTGCTTTAGAAAGTCTTTCTCGTGGCCGGAATCGTTGAAAAATCGACTTCCAAGTGTGACATCGCCTCCGCCACGAACGATAAGATCTCCTTTAAGAACACCGTTTTCGATTGGACCATTGATGTAGATTCTCGTTTCTGGGCGGAAATCTTTGCCTAACATTTCAAGCGCAATGGCGGTTGGATAGAGCTTTGCTGTCGAGGCGGTTGGTAAGGATGTTTTTCCATTCAATTCAGAGATCGTTTTCTTTGAAGTGAGGTCGTAAGCATAAAAACTAATGCTGGCATGTTCTAGCTTTGAGTCATTGCTAAATGCATTGATTGCTTCCTGTACTTGTCCGAAACTCAAATTCAGTAATGCAGTGAAGAATATGAATGATAAGATCGCCTTCATGTGATAAAAATCGTGTGTTTCTAGTCTCTAATTATGTAACGCCACGTATTTTATGAACATTTTATGAGTTAAAACCATAATTGAACTAGTATCTTTGCATAACAAAAGAAAGGCCAAATTCATTCGGAAATAGATGGAAGGGGAAGGAAAGATCAGAGTGCTGCGGATCATTAATAGATTCAATATTGGCGGGCCTACATTTAACGCTACGTTTCTCACGAAGTACCTGTCAGATGATTTTGAAACTCTGTTGATCGGAGGTTTGCCAGAAGAAGGTGAAGCGGATTCATTGTATATTCTTGATAAATACGGGGTTAAGCCTCTTCTCATTGAGGAGCTTAAAAGGGAGCCTGGTTTTTCGGATGATAGAAAAGCATACAAAAAAATCAAGCAGATTATCAGTGAATTTAAACCTCACATTGTTCATACACATGCTGCTAAAGCAGGTGCTTTAGGAAGAAGGGCTGCGAAAAGTATGAAGGTACCTGTAGTAGTCCATACTTTTCATGGACATGTTTTTCATTCCTATTTTGGAAAACTGAAAACTGAAGTGTTTAAGGCAATAGAAAGAAGATTGGCCAAAAGCTCTGATGGTATCATCGCAATTTCTGAGTTACAGAGAAGGGAATTAAGTGCTGATCATCGGATATGTAAATCTGATATGATTGAAGTCATTCCATTGGGTTTTGATCTTTCAATTTTCAATACTGACAGACAGATCAAAAGGGAAACGACCAGAAATAATTTTGGGATATTCGATGATGAGGTTGCGGTTGCTATTATTGGTAGACTAGCCCCAGTGAAGGACCATTATTTTTTCCTTGACGTAGCTCAAAAAGTACTCGGAAGCACAACGAAAAGAGTAAAATTCTTTATTGTTGGAAATGGATCGGAGTGGAATACGATTAAGGAAAAAGTAGACCAAATTGACTTGACTTACCCCAATCGCATTGTAATGACTTCGTGGATCAGAGATATTGATGTGTTCAATCCTGGTATGGATATCATTTGTTTAACATCTAAAAATGAAGGAACACCGGTCAGTTTGATAGAGGCGCAAGCTTCTGGGGTGCCGGTAGTATCAAGAGATGTTGGAGGAGTAAGAGATGTTGTTTTTCATGGTGAAACAGGTTTTGTAGTGCCAAGAAATGACGTTGATCAATTCGTGAAATGTGTGATCGATTTGGTGGAGGATGAAAAAAAACGTCAAAAAATGTCACAAAATGGATGGACCTTCGTAGAACATAAATTCCATTATAAAAGATTAGTCTCTGACATGGAGAAATACTACAGAGACCTATTGAAAAGAAAAGGTTAGAATGAATCGAATATTTGTTGTCTTTATTACAAACATCATCCTTTTACAGGGTTTATTCTCCTGTAATATCAATAGCAATATAATGTTCAAAGAGGCTAAAGGGGATGTTGTCACTTCTGACTCTGTTCCTCTTCTGCCAAAAGAGGATTACAGGATTTCTGTTGATGATAAAATTACCTTTTCACTCGCTACTAACAACGGAAAAAGAATAGTTGAAGGGATGAGTGGTGTAGGTGATATGTCAAGAACCCAAGTGCAAATTCAGGAATATGTTGTTCGAAAATCGGGCGTTGCTGAGCTTCCAATTATTGGAGAAGTGAAAATTGAAGGATTAACACTGGCACAGTGTGAAGATACCTTGGAGAAAAGATTTTCTGTCGAATACCAGGAACCGTTTGTTCAGGTTAGAGTGACCAATCAACGGGTAATTGTGTTTCCTGGAAATGGAAGTGATGCTAAGGTAGTACCTCTGATGAACAATAATACGACCTTGATGGAAGCGATTGCTCAAGCAGGTGGAATTTCCGAACGAGGTAAGGCAAGAGTGGTGAAAGTGATGAGAAGAGAAGGAGAGCAGAGAGTGGTGTACAAACTGGATCTATCAACAATTGAGGGATTGAAATATGCTGACATGGTGGTACAGGGTAACGATTATATCTATGTTGAACCCAATCCGGAACTGGCTCGAGGAATTGTTCGGGAGGTTGCTCCGATTCTCAGTATTTTTTCAAGTGCTTTGGTGGTGTTCACCGTTTTCAGAACATTATAGATTTTATAAAGAAGTAAGTGAATAATAGAAGTTTTATCATCAATAAGGAATATGATCCACTGATCCTTCAGACTATTCTGAAGCGTAATTGGTGGATTCCTTTGTTTTTGATGACAGTCTTCGGGTTGGTTGCTTTTTTATATTTGCGTTATACTAAGCCTATCTATGAGTCATCAATGGTGATTCAATTATCTGATCAGGATGATGCAAAGGAAGTTATCAATTTTGAAAACATTAATTCTAAGGAAAATGATCTGTCGGCTACTATCGAATTGATGCGATCTCAGTTGATGTTTGAAAAGGCGGTTCAACAGATCAACTATAACGTGAGCTTGTTTTCTAAAGGTCAAGTTTTGACTGAAGAAAAGTATAATTCGAGTAGTTTCAATGTTCACCCATATCAGTTAAAAGATTCTTCATTGGCAGGTAGACCTGTTTGGGTGGATTATAACAATGGAAAGGTCACCTTAAGTTATACTTTTAGGTCAAAGAATTATTCGGTAACTGGAAAGCTCAATGAGCATATTGAAAACGAGCATTTTGATGTGATTGTTAAATCTCCGAATGTGGCTTCATTTAAAAATGAATCATCGGAAAATCAACTCTATTTCATATTCAATAGCCTTCAATCATTTGCGTCAAAACTTCAATCCAATTTACAGATCTTTCCATTGGATCCGGTGGCAAAAACAGTGCAGATCTCATTCAGAGGAAATAATCCTCAGCTATGTCATGATGTCGTTCAGGCAGTTTCAAATGCTTTTTTGATTTACGACGATGATGTTCAAAGAAAGGGATCAGAAAAAATCCTTGGATTCATTGACCGTCAATTGGATTCCTTGGTTGTGGAACTTCGATCAAGTAAAGATAGCCTGATGGATTTTCAACGAAGATCCAATATGCCGGATCCAGAGAACATTTCAAGCTCGATCAATAGCAACCTGGATGAATTACAGGATCAACTCTTTACCACTGAAGATGAAATTCGATCGTTAAACCAGATCGATCAGAAGCTCAAATCAGATCCAAATCGATTGGAAGTATATCGATTACTGCCTGAAATGTTAGGTAAAAGTTACGAGTCGGCATTGTCTTCTCACATCATGCAGCTTCATGAATTGCTGGAGAAAAAGGATGATCTTTTGTTTCGTGTTACTGATGAGAATGCCGAAATCAAAGCCCTGAATAAAAGGATCGATGTAAAATTGTCTTTTGTCAGAAAAAGTATAAGTACTATTCTTGAAAGACTTTACACGAATACCAAGCTTATCCGAAATGAAATAGCTGAACTTGAGTCAGAATATTATGATCTACCAGAGAAGAAAATGGAATTCGGTCGTTTGAAGAGTATTCAGGACTTAAATGAAAAATATTTTGGTTTACTTACCGAAAAGAAAGTATTGTACTCCATTTCTGATGCCGGTTATTCTTCAAGCAACAGGGTGCTTTCCCGACCAGCTGTGAATGCGACACCCGTATCTCCAAATAGAAATCTTGTTTATGGTTCATACATTTTTATAGGATTGTTTCTTGGGTTTTCGATCTTGTTCCTGAGGTACCTTACCTTCAATGAAATTAATCAGGTTGAGGATCTTAAAAAATTATTACCTGCCAAAGCGACCATTTTAGGTGGTTTACCTTTGATAAAGAATTCAATGGACTTTTCTCAACTGATGGTGGGAGATGCGCCAAAGTCGATTTTATCTGAATCGCTGCGAAGAATTCGGACAAATTTGAATTATATCCATCCCGATTATAAAACAATTGCCATTTCTAGTTCTATTTCTGGTGAAGGAAAAACTTTTGTCGCTTTGAATTTAGCGGGAATCATTGCAATGTCAGGGAAAAAAACCATAGTGTTGGATCTTGATATGAGGAAACCAAAGATCCATCTTGGGTTAAATGCAAATAACACAAATGGTATGAGTAAGTTGATCGTAGGTCAGTGTACTCTTGAGGAGAGTATTCAGAAATCGAAAGTTGAAAATCTAGATTTCATTACTGCTGGTCCTATTCCTCCAAATCCATCTGAATTGTTACTTAGTAAAAGATTCAAGGAAATCGTTGAAGAATTAAAGACAAGCTATGATGTGATCATCATTGATAATCCTCCAATTGGTCTCGTATCAGACGGTGTTCGAAATCTGACAGAAGCCGACATTCCGATCTATGTTTTCAAAAGTCATTATTCTAAGAGAAATTTTGCTCAGCGAGTAAGAGAACTTTTTGAGATGAAGCAACTTGATAGTCTCAATGTCATACTGAATGGAGTTCAAGGCTTTAAAAAAGGAACGTATGGCTATGGGTACGGATACGGCTATTATGAAGAAGACTTCGAGTTATCCTTCTTTCAAAGAATGTTAAAGTTTTTCAGAATCAGGAAATGATATTTACGGAAACATTCATTAAAGGTCTTTTTGTGATCGAACCAAAAGTTGTTGGTGATTCTAGGGGTTATTTCATGGAAACATTCAAGTTGGATTTGTTCCAAAAAGAAAGCGGATTCTCTGGAGAATTCGTTCAGGAAAATGAATCGATGTCATCAAAAAATGTTTTGAGGGGACTTCATTTTCAAAAACCTCCTTTTGCTCAAGGAAAGCTTATTAGGGTGGTGCATGGTTCTGTTCGTGATGTGGCGGTTGATATACGAAAAGGATCACCGACTTATGGTGAGTACTTTTCAATACTGCTATCCGCGGAAAACAAAAAACAATTGTGGATTCCGGAAGGTTTCGCTCATGGATTTGCTTCGCTGGAGGACCAGACGATTTTTCAATACAAGTGCACGAATTTCTATTCTTCTGAAAACGAAGGATGTATATGCTGGAATGACCATGATTTGGGTATTTCGTGGGAAATTGATGATCCAAATATTTCTGAAAAAGATAAAAATGGAGTACCTTTCCGTGACTTTATTAGTCCATTCTAATAACCTTGCTACTCGGAATTGTCCATATGATTGTTTTTTTGATCGCTGGGATCGTAATCTCGCTAGTTACCAACGGGTTGCTTCTGTCATTTTCTCAAACTCTTGGTATTAGAAATAAGAATGACGTTGTCATTCGCTGGAGCAATCAGTCTAAACCTTCCCTGGGCGGGGTAAGTTTCTTTATGGTTTTTATTTTTACGGCACTAGGTTATTCGATCGTGTCAGATGGAGAAAACATTTTTAGAGACATTGAATTCGCTGGTTTTCTTATTGCTTCAAGCCTTGCTTTTTTAATGGGTTTGGCGGATGATGCGTACGATACAAAGCCATTGCTAAAATTATTTGCCCAAGTTTTATGTGGAGTTAGCCTAGTGATCACTGGTACTATTGCGGATATGACTCATATATTCTGGATCGACGCTGTACTTACAGTGGTTTGGGTTATTGTTGTAATGAACTCACTGAATATGCTTGATAACATGGATGGCATAACGGGTACAACCGTGTTTTTTATAATTCTGGGAGCAATGTTTGCAAATGGAATTGTAAATGGCTTTCAATATGATATCTGGGGAGTTATGCTCATTGCAATGTTAGGAGGTATGATCGGATTCTTGAGATACAATATTCACCCCTCCAAGATATTTATGGGTGATACCGGAAGCCAGTTCATAGGTTTGTTCGTCGCTTTTTTTGCTGTCAAATACTTCTGGAATATTGGTCATTTGACACAGAATCATTCCTGGACTGGGATCATTACGTGCTTAACAGCGTTTACCCCAGCAGCAGCAGATACACTGACAGTCGTAATTAATAGGATCAAAAGAGGTCAGTCTCCAATGGTTGGGGGAAAGGACCATACCACACATCACATGGTTTATTCAGGGAAGAATGACCGCCAAGTTTGGATGATTTTCACCTCTATTGGCTTCTTTTCTGCTTTTTTGAGTGTTGTGATTATCATGTTGGTCATTAATGATTATCCATTGGCTACGCTTGCCTTCATACCTTATTTCTGGTTGGTGTTCTTCTACCTGTATAGAAACACAATAAAATTTCCGGAACCTACGGCAATTCAAGAGAATTGAATTTGGTATTTTCGTATTTGAAACTTTACAAATGCGGATTCCTGGTATCTTACTTCTTTTCATGGCTTTTCTTGTTGGATGTAAAAATGAAGTAGGTCCTAAGCGTAGTGCTAATATCATTAATACCGAACAGCATCCTTTTGTTCTTCCATCAATTCCGAAATCGATCGAATTCTGCGGTGAAACGATCTATCTTGAAGATGAAGATATTCGTGAACGTCTTGATCGCGAGGTTTTAACGAATGCATACTATCATAGTTCAACTATTCAGGCCATTAAAAGAAGTGAAAGATATTTTCCGATGATCGAAAAAATATTGAAGGAAAAGGATCTTCCCGAAGACCTCAAATATGTGGCTGTTATCGAAAGTAATCTGCAACAAGCGGTTAGCCCGGCTGGTGCGGTTGGATTCTGGCAATTTATGCCAGTCACTGCAAAACAATTTGGTCTTAAGATCAGTCAGGAGATTGATGAGCGAATGAACATTGAAAAAAGTACCTATGCGGCCTGTCAATATTTGATTGAAGCATACGATACCTTAAAAAGCTGGTCCCTGGCAATTGCTTCGTATAATCGTGGCATTGGAGGGGTTCGAAGTGATATGCGTTGGCAGGAGACGGACAACTATTACGACACCCATATGAATAGTGAAACGGGGAGGTATGTTTACCGGGCTATTGCAATGAAGCTGATCATGGAAAATCCAGAAGGTTATGGGTTCTTCATTCCTAAGCAGGATCTATATAAACCAATTAAGACGAGAATTGTTAAAGTGTCAGAGGATATAAATGATCTTGCGGAATGGTCTAAGTCTGTTGGATATAATTTGAAGATCATTAAAAAGTTGAACCCATGGATCCTGGGTAATCGGCTGACTGTTCGAAACACAATGTTAGAACTGGAGATTCCTGCAAAAAGCTTCAATCTGAAGCCTTATAGAGAGTATGAAAAATGAGTGAAAAGGAATACATAGAAGTTTTTGGGGCCAGGGAGCATAATTTGAAAAATGTTGACCTGAAAATCCCCAGAAATGAATTGGTTGTTTTCACAGGTTTATCTGGTTCAGGAAAGTCTTCACTCGCTTTTGATACCATTTTTGCCGAAGGTCAAAGAAGATATATTGAAACATTTTCGTCCTATGCTCGACAGTTTCTTGGAGGATTGGAAAGACCCGATGTCGATAAGATTGAAGGCTTAAGTCCTGTCATTTCCATCGAGCAAAAAACCGTTTCAAGATCTCCAAGGTCCACTGTTGGAACAATCACTGAGGTGTATGATTTTCTGAGATTGTTGTACGCAAGGGTCAGTACCGCTTATTCCTATGAGACTGGAGAAAAAATGGTCAAGTATTCAGATGACCAGATCGTTGATCTGATCCTTTCTTATTACAATGGTAAAAAGGTAATCCTTCTTGCACCAAAAATAAAGGGGAGAAAAGGACATTATCGCGAGCTTTTCGAGCAGATCCGCAAAATGGGCTTCAGTAAAGTTAGGGTCGACGGAGAACTTGTAGAAATAGAGAAAGGGATGAAGCTGGATCGTTATAAGATCCACGATCTTGAGATCGTAATTGATCGTCTCGCTGTTTCGGATAAAGATCGGAAAAGACTTTACGATTCTGTATTGACTTCTATGAAATACGGCAGTAAAGCCATGATGATCCAGGACCATGAATCAGGTAAGATCAGACATTTTTCAAGAATGCTAATGTGTCCTACTTCTGGCATTTCTTATCCTGAACCCGAGCCAAGTCTTTTTTCGTTTAATTCTCCTTATGGTGCTTGTCCAACGTGCAGCGGTCTTGGTGAAGTTTCTGAAGCAGATATCGACAAGATCATCCCTGACCCAAAACTAAGCATTAAGAAAGGTGGATTAGCTCCGATTGGAGAATACAAAAGAGTCTGGATTTTTGAAAAGCTCGATGCCTATTTAGTCCAGGAAGGATATTCTATCTCAACTCCATTGGAAGAGATTCCCGAAGATATTTTGAATGTTATTCTTTATGGTAACGAAGGGATAGAACGATCTAAGAAGAACAACGATATTATTTTCGAAGGTGTCACAAACTTTATCATGAGGCACTCAGAAGAAAGCACAGCCGCAATACAGCGATGGGCACAAAGCTTCATGAACAAAAAAACGTGTCCTTCTTGTGAGGGAACCCGATTGAAAAAAGAAGCCCATTATTTCCGGATCAACGATAAACATATTGGAGAATTGGCCTCGATGGACCTTTCCGAATTGAAAGTCTGGTTTGATGATATTGAAACGCATTTATCTCAGGATCAATTATTGATCGGTACTGAGATTTTAAAGGAGATCAGATCTAGATTGAATTTCATTCTGGAAGTAGGACTGGACTACTTGACACTGCATCGTTCTGCAAAAACTCTATCAGGAGGAGAGGCTCAACGAATCAGATTGGCAACACAGATCGGCTCGGAATTGATTAATGTACTTTATGTACTGGACGAACCTTCCATTGGTTTGCATCAAAGGGACAACACACGATTGATCAATTCCTTGAAACGACTAAGAGACACTGGCAATAGTGTTATCGTTGTTGAGCACGACAAGGAAATGATCGAGGCGGCAGATTTTGTAGTTGATATTGGTCCAGGTGCCGGTGTGCACGGTGGAAGGATCGTTAATGCATGTCCGATAGAAGAATTGAAGACGATCGATTCGATGACTACCAAATATTTGAAGGGTGAACTTTCCATTGAATTACCGGAAAAAAGGAGAAAGGGTAATGGAAAATCCCTTGAATTAAAGGGAGCAAAAGGTCACAATCTTAAAAATGTCGATCTCAAAATTCCTTTGGGTACTTTTACCTGTGTGACAGGTGTATCCGGTAGCGGAAAATCATCACTTATCAATCAGACACTTTACCCAATCTTACTTCAGCACATTTATAACGGGGTTCGAAAACCTCTGGAATTTGAGAAGATCAAGGGATTAGAACATATCGATAAAGTGATCGAGATCGATCAAAGTCCTATTGGAAGAACTCCAAGATCAAATCCTGCTACTTATACAAAGGTGTTTGACGAAATAAGAAGTTTGTATAGTGGAATGCCCGAGGCTCTTATACGGGGATATAAAGCCGGAAGATTTTCATTCAACGTTGCTGGTGGTCGTTGTGAAACGTGCAGTGGAGCAGGACTCAAGGTGATAGAAATGAATTTTTTACCAGACGTTTACGTTGAATGTGAAACGTGTAATGGAAAACGGTACAATCGCGAAACACTTGAAGTTCGGTATAAAGGCAAATCTATAGCAGATGTGCTCGATATGACTATTGAGGATGCGATGGTCTTTTTTGAATCAATTCCAAAGATCCATCGGCCATTATCGACATTGCTTTCGGTTGGATTAGGGTATATTAAATTAGGTCAACCATCAACAACTCTCTCCGGAGGAGAAGCCCAGCGAATTAAATTATCTTCAGAGCTAGCGAAGAAAAGCACGGGCAATACATTTTATATTCTGGATGAACCTTCAACCGGACTGCATTTTGAGGATATCCGTATGTTATTGAATGTACTTCAACGATTAGCCGATGAAGGAAATACTGTTTTGGTTATCGAACACAATCTGGACATCATCAAGGTTGCAGATCATATCATAGACGTTGGACCGGAAGGAGGTAAAGGCGGAGGTATGATCATTGGTTCCGGGACACCAGAGGAGCTTGTCAAAAAATACAAGACCAATTCACATACGGCTAAGTACTTAGAAGCAGAGTTAAAATGATGAAAATATAGATTGTTCAGAACATTTTAAATTGATCCGATCTATATCATTGATTTCTTCGTAAATAGTTACTATCCTTACAAAAACTAGAATAATGATACTTGTAACAGGGAGTTCAGGCCATATTGGTAATGTACTTGTGCGGAAACTTATCGAAAGAGGTGAGAGGATAAGGGTAATGACCAAAACAGGTGAAAAGCCTGAGTGGTTAAGCCATCTTGAGTTGGAAGTATTAAAAGGAGATCTGAGACATGCTGATGAGGTTAATTCGGCAGTAAAAGGCGTGAAGTATGTTTTTCATTTAGCAGGTATTATTTCAATTTCTTCTTTTGATTCCAAAGAATTAAATGATGTTAATGTTCAGGGTACGCAACACGTATTAGATGCGTGCATTGCGCATGGAGTAGAGCGGTTGGTGTATACAAGCTCTGTTCATGCTTTACCGGAAGGTACCCATGGGATTCCGATCACAGAAGAGAGTGATTTTAATGGGCAAGACCTTTTTGGTGCTTATGCAAGAACAAAAGCGGCAGCTACTAAAAAGGTATTTGAATCAGTTGAGAAAGGATTGGATGCGGTCGTATGCTTTCCTTCTGGTGTTATGGGACCTCATGATTACAGGGGGTCTGAAGCTGGGCGATTGATCAGGGATTATGCAAGTAATAAATTACCGGTCTATATTGACGGAGAATATAATTTTGTCGATGTACGAGATGTTGTGGATGGACTCATACTGGCATGGGAAAAAGGCAGAAAGGGAGAAGGCTATATTTTAGCTGGAGAACGAATGTCGCTAAATCAGTTTTTTGATATTCTTTCAGGTTATGAATCAAGGATGAGAAAGCCTAAAATGAAAATTCCTCTTCCAATTGCCATTGGTTCTGCTTGGGTTCTTGAATCGGTATGCAGGGTGATTAAAGCAAAGCCAATGTTTACGGTGTATGCGATCAAAGTTTTGCAATCCAATTGTGATATTCCGAGTGAGAAAGCACAAAGAGAATTGGGTTATACTTTTCGTCCAATGAACGAAAGTATTCGCGACGGGCTTCATTGGTTGAAAGAAAACAGTAAGATCAAATAATGGAAAAGGTTCTTGTTATTGGGGGACTTGGTTTCGTTGGATACCATATAGTCAATGAACTTCAATCGCGAAAATATGTGGTCAATATTGGGAGTAGATCCGCTAAAGAAGATGAGTATTCAAATGCCTCGATTGTCCATTTTGACCTTAAGGGAATGACGGATGAAGAACTGGAAAGTGTTCTTTATGATTTCGATCATGTGATCTTTGCTGGAGGTGCTGACGATCGAACCATTCCAAAAGGAAATGCCCAAGCGTTCTTTTATAACGAGAACGTAGTGCCCTGTGTCAGACTGATAAAACTTTGTAATAGCAAAGGTGTCAAAAAGATGATCATTCTAGGATCTTATTTCTCTCATTTTAATAGAGAAAAACCAGAATGGAAGATGGCGGAGCATCATGTGTATGTGAAAAGCAGAAAGTTACAACAAGAGGAAAGCGAAACAAATTCGGATGGTTCAACAGCTGTTATTACGCTTGAATTGCCATACATCTTTGGTGCTACACCGGGTAGAACACCCCTGTGGAAACCTCTTGTGAAATATGTGAAATCAATGCCTGTATTGTTTTACACATCGGGTGGAACAAATATGGTTTCTGTTGAAAGTGTTGCTCAGGCAACTGTTGGTGCAATAGAAAATGCGAAACATAAAGATCGATGGATCGTTGGTGGAGATAATGTCAGCTGGAAAGACATGCTTGGTATGTTTTCGAGATCTCTTGGTAAAAAACGAATTGTAATTAGTGTTCCTACTTTTTTAGTGCGCTTTTTCTCGTCTCTTGTATCATTTTTCTTTAAAGTCTCTGGAAAGCAGACGGGATTGAACTTGTATCATTTTATTTCCACCCAATCGGCAAATACATACTTGGATACTGAGGATTCAATGAAAGAGTTAAAGTATTCAAAAAGCGATATTCAAAAAGCGATAGATGACACTGTCAGATCTTGCGGATACTGATCAATTTTAATGAAACAGAGTAATATAGACAGCACTCTTTTTTAGGTGGCTGAACTTGGTATCCTGAAAAGAGGGTGCAGACAGAAATGGCTTGATGTTGTTGGAGAAACCATACGATTCAGTAGGGACTCCAATTAAATTCGTATTACAAGTTCCGTCTGAATTGTAATCATGATACAAGGCGATTGCGTAGTTTCCCGGAGGCAGGTCTTTCACCGTGTATTTAAACTCTTTTCCCTCCACTTTCACTGAAAGCTTGCGAAACTCTTTGCCGATTTTCGGGAAATTTTCCTTTTTGTTATAGATGCCGATCTGAATGGTTCCACATGCCTTTTTGATGTTTGTAATGACGATCGTCAGATCATTATTCTGGTCGCTGGAAGTATATCCTGGTAGAATAAATAATGCCATTACCAGCAAGGTAGAAACGAACAGAATGTTCTTAAAGGTGTAAAGAAATGAATCTTTCCTCATCGAATGTAGCGAGTTGTTAATAACCTCAAGATAGGGATTAATTCGCTAAGTTTTTGAAAACGAGTTCATTTTTATGAACTCTGAGATGAGGATTACTCGAAAATCAGCAACAGAACGACTAGTATTTCTTGAAAATAATACTTGCAATATGCCCCCCGAATCCAAACGTATTACTCATTGCGTAAGTCATGTCTTTTTCCAATGCTTTGTTTAGCGGAAATGTAAACATGTCTTTGTAATCAGGTTCAATCTCAGTCGTGTTGATCGTTGGAGGTACAATACCTTCTTTTAATGCCATAATACAAGCAATACCTTCAATTGCACCTGCGGCTCCCAGCAAATGTCCGGTCATTGATTTGGTTGCGGATACAGCAAGTGATGAACGTTCACCAAATACCCTTTTTGCTGCAAGTAGTTCTGAGTTATCCCCCAATGGAGTCGAGGTTGCATGCATGTTGATGTGATCTATCTCATCTGGACTAATTTCTGCCTCTCTCAGTGCTTCATGCATTCCTAATACTGCTCCTTCACCTTCGGGGTGAGTTCCTGTAAGATGATAGGCATCAGCGGCCATTCCGCCTCCCACAACCTCGCCATAGATGGTAGCTCCTCTTTTCATTGCATGCTCGAGATCTTCAAGGATCAGAGCACCTGCGCCTTCACCCATCACAAATCCATCTCGAGTTACATCAAAAGGTCTTGAAGCTGTTTCAGGAGAATCATTTCGGGTAGATAGTGCTTTGGCAGAAGCAAAACCACCAATAGCCGCTTCGTTGATCGCTGCTTCCGAACCACCGGTAATGATCATGTCGGCTTTCCCCCATTTAATGTAGTTGAATGCTTCTATAATGGCTGTGTTGGATGTCGCACATGCTGAAACCGGACAGAAATTCACACCTCTTAATCCATATTTTATTGAGATAACTCCGGAAGCGATGTCAACCAGAATACGCGGTATAAAATAAGGAGTAAAACGAGGTGTTCCATCTCCCTGACAATATTCAATCATCTGATCCTGGAAAGTTTGAATTCCGCCATTTCCCGAACCCCATATGACTCCGATCCTGTTGCGATCTAGGGATTCAAAATCAATGTTGGCATGCTTAACAGCTTCGTCTACCGCGACTAAAGCATATAGGGAGAATGGATCATATTTTCTGAGATCCTTAACGTCGAAATGTTCTTTAAGATCGAAGTTCTTCAGCTCACAAGCAAACTTCGCTTTAAAAAGAGTAGTATCAAATTTTGTAATTGGTGCTGCGCCACTAACTCCATTTTTTAAATTGGTCCAGAACTCATTTAAACTATTTCCAATTGGTGTTAATGCGCCAATACCGGTTACTACAACTCGTCTCATGTTAAACTCTTGATTTAAATCTTCAAAGCGAATATGGAATACTTGATTCTTCCTTTTTACAAGAAACCAAGTTCAAGCTTTGCCTCTTCGCTCATCATGTCTTTGTCCCAAGGTGGATCAAAAACAATGTTCACTTTTGCTGAAAGAACTCCTTCTATAGCGGCTACTTTATCTTCTACCTCTTTCGGTAAACTTTCGGCAACCGGACAGTTCGGTGAAGTCAGTGTCATCATTATTTCAATATTTCTGTCTTCGTCGATCCTCACTTCATAGATCAGACCTAATTCAAAAATATCTACGGGAATTTCAGGATCATAAATGCTCTTAAGAACCTCAACCACTTTATTTTCCAGCTCGATAACTTCTTTTTCCATCTTACAATCCTGATTCAATACTGCTTTTTAAAGCTTCCATTTTCAAACGTTTCACCATACTTGCCAAGCCATTTGCTCTGGTAGGAGAAAGATGCTCCTGTAAGCCAATGTCAGAAATAAAGTGTAAGTCAGCGGTAGCAATTTCTTTTGGACTTTCGTGATTCAGAACTCTGATCAGAAGTCCGATAATTCCTTTTGTGATGATCGCATCAGAGTCTGCGGTGAAGTTCATCTTACCGTCTAAGACTTCTGCATCTAGCCAAACTCTGGATTGACAACCTTCGATCAATCGATCGTCTGTTTTCTTAGCATCGTTGATCCGCGGAAGCTCTTTCCCCAGCTCAATAATGTATTCGTATTTCTCCATCCAGTCATCAAAAATTCTGAACTCATCTATGATCTCTTGTTGTTTATTCTCGATTTGACTGGTCATAATCTTTTATTTGAGCATGTTAATGCTCTTTTCAAATGCTTCAATGAAGTACTCAACTTCCTGACGTGTATTGTAAAACGCAAAAGAGGCACGAACTGTTCCCGGGATATTGAAAAAATCCATTAATGGTTGTGTACAATGGTGTCCAGTTCGAACAGCAATACCTTGTTTATCAAGTAAAGTTCCGATATCAAAAGGGTGAATCCCTTCCATAACGAATGATACAACACTAGTTTTCTTTTTTGCTTCACCAATGATCTGCATCCCCTCAAAAGTGTCGAGTAGGTGCTGTGCATAATCCGCAAGATCCTTTTCATGCTTCATCGCCGCTTGTATATCCATTGATGACAAAAATCGAATGGCTTCTCCAAGACATATCCCACCGGCAATATGTGGTGTTCCGGCTTCGAACTTAAAAGGTAATTCGTTGTAAGTCGTTTTTTCGAAAGTCACTTTTGCAATCATGTCACCTCCTCCTTGATAAGGAGGCATGCGATCCAGTAAATCTTCTTTGCCATAGAGGACTCCTATTCCCGTTGGACCAAAAACTTTATGACCCGAAAAAACAAAGAAATCACACTCTAGCTCAAGAACGTCTATCGGCAAATGCTGAATACTTTGTGCACCATCAATTAAAATACGGGCTCCTACTGCATGTGCCTTTTGAGCCATTTCTTTTACTGGATTGATCGTTCCAAGCGTGTTTGATATGTGAGTGACAGCAACAAGTTTGGTTTTTGTAGAAAGAAGTTTTTCGTACTCTTCCATGATGATCTCACCTTTCTTATTAATCGGAATTACTCTAAGTTTCAGGTTTTTTCGTTCACAAAGCATTTGCCAGGGAACGATGTTAGAGTGGTGTTCCATCGCTGAGATGATGATCTCATCACCGGCAGAAAGTAATTCGCCAAATGATGAAGCAACAAGATTAATTCCGTCTGTTGTGCCTTTTGTAAAGATGACTTCTTCCAGTTTTCTGGCATTAATGTATTGTTGAATGATCTTACGAGACTCCTCATATTCCGTAGTTGCCTTTTGACTTAAATGGTGAACTCCTCGATGAATGTTCGCATTATCCTTTGAGTAATACCGGCCGATCGCATCAAGGACGACCTGAGGTTTTTGAGATGTAGCACCGTTATCAAAGTAAATCAGGTTCTTTCCATAGATCTGTTGTCTCAAGGCAGGGAATTCATCTCTGATCTCGCGCACGTTGAATGGTTTCTTTTGTCCTTCTGTCATCATTGCTGCAAAGATACGAAATTCACTTATTTTGAATTGTTCTAAAGAAGCAAAAGTTATATAAGTATCAATGTGTCGAAATCTCTTTCCTTATCAGGTTCTCCGGCATCCATGTCTTCCGTGAATTCGCGGTACAACTTTCGAGTGAGCTTAAAATCTGAGTTCAGATTAAATAGACCCATCATTGAGCTCATTGCAGGTGGATCGCCAGCTGATTGAATGCCACCAACCTGAATGCATTTATATACTTTCCCCTCTTTAATGACCGATACATACAATTCCCATCCGGCATAAAAAGGACAAGCCTCATAAGACGAATATTGAATTCCCCAGAGCATCAACGCCACATCTTCTTTAGCAAATAATTGAATCGCATAGGCATTTGCATCTTTCAGCATGGCCAGATCAAGGGATTCCAAATAGCTTTCGTAGGTACTATTTCGTTTGCGTAGATTCATGCCGATGACTTCATCCACGTAATAAGAATTCCATTCTTCAGACGATAAGTAATTACTGTACAAACTCAAAATCTGGTCATTGTCAAGTAGCACGAACTTTTGTGCATCCAGTTTTTCCAGCAAGTTAGAATCAGCTCGAAATGGAAGTTCAGATGTATTGAAGTTAGTAATCAATTTTTTAAGAGAACCAGGGAATTTTAGCTCATAAGCCATTGATTCATTTTCGGCCTTCTCACCTTCCTTAATTTCTTTCTTTTCAGAAGAGCATGAAAAAAGAAGAGGGATCAGAATAAAGTACAATGGTTTCATGATCCTCGTTTTAAGAGCATTAAAAACTCCATATTTCCATCTCCCCCAAGAATTGGTGAAGGAATATGATCAACATAATCGAGTTGGTTGACCGTGCTAACTTGCTTGATCTTTTCGATCGTGATTGGGTATAATTCCTTGTTTTTTACAATTCCTCCTTTTGCCAGATTTTCTTTCCCGACTTCAAACTGTGGTTTGACCAAAGCGATCACAAAAGCATTCTCTTTCAGATACGGGTGTAGGAATGGCAAAACTTTCTCCAACGATATAAACGAAACATCGATCACACAGCCATCACATTGTTCAGGGATAATTTTGTGTGTAAGGTCACGAACATGTGTTCTTTCCAGATTGATGATCCTTGGGTCGCTCAATAATTTGGAATGCAATTGGTCTTTCCCAACATCTACGCAATAGATCTTGTTTGCTCCATGAGAAAGTAATACCTCACTGAATCCTCCAGTAGAGGCCCCGATGTCCATAAAAACACCTTCCTTAATTTCCGGACTCCAATGGTCTAACGCTTCAATTAGTTTAAGCGCTCCTCTGGATACCCAGGGAAGCTCTTCGGCAATGAGTTCTATGGTAGAATCAACAGGTACTTTTCGACCCGTTTTATTGATCAGTTTGCCATTTACTTTGACGCCTGTCTCACGAATGATCTGTTCTGCTCTCACTCTGGAGCTGACTAGTCCGCGCTGGATCAATAATTTGTCAATTCGTTCTTCCACCGTTCAAAGGTAGAGAAAAGCGACCATTATTGAAGTAAAAAGGGTACAATGAACCGATTTCATGACTAACTTTGTGAAAAATTCATTTAGTTGAAAACGATTTACATTACCCGAAGAGAAACTTTCAATGCAGCGCACAAGTTGTGGAGGGAAGATTGGAGCGAAGAGAAGAACTGGGAAGTTTTCGGAAAGTGCAGTAACAAGAACTGGCACGGTCATAATTTTTCTATTTACGTCACAGTCAAAGGGATTCCAAGTGAAGAAACAGGTTTTGTGATCAATTTAAAAGATTTGAGTGTAATCCTTAAAAGGGAAGTGGTTGAACCGCTAGATCATAAAAATCTGAATTTGGATGTGCCTTTTTTGCAAGGCATGCTTGCTTCAACAGAAAATATGGCTATTCAGATCTGGGACAGGATAAAGGATCCGATCAGAGAAGCGGGTGGGGAGCTTGTTAAGATAAAACTGGTTGAAACTGAGAATAACTACGTTGAATATTACGGAGGTAAAGAACCTTTTTAAGATTAGCACGTTTATCTCATAAAGATATATTGTGAAAGAAGAATACAACGACGAGATCACATCCAGATTAGCAGAACATTACGAAGATGTTCTGAAAAATATTGGGGAGGATCCCAACCGTGAAGGATTATTGAAAACACCTGAACGTGTTGCTAAGGCGATGCAGTTCTTAACACATGGTTATCAACTCAATCCAGACAACATCATGAATCAGGCAATCTTCCATGAAGAGTATTCAGAAATGGTGATTGTGAAAGATATTGAAGTGTACTCCATGTGTGAACATCATATGTTACCTTTTTTCGGGAAGGTACATGTGGCATACATCCCAGATGGTAAGATCGTAGGTTTATCGAAAATTCCTCGTGTGGTAGATGCATATGCCAGAAGATTGCAGGTACAGGAACGTCTTACTATTGAGATTAGAGATTGTGTTCAGAGGGTATTGAACCCAAAGGGGGTTGCAGTAGTTTTGGAGTGTTCTCACATGTGCATGCAGATGAGAGGTGTTCAAAAACAAAACTCAGTCACAACGTCAAGTGCCTTCACAGGAATTTTCCTCAAGAACGATTCGACAAGAAAAGAATTTATTAATTTAGTTCAAGCAAGATTACATTAAGATGAGTGAGATTTTAGATCGTCAGGAATCCTTCTCTAAAGAAGTTTCAAGAGAATTTTTCAGAGATGTTTACGGATACATGTTCGGTGCCTTGGGTATTTCAGGACTAATTGCCTACATGATCGGTAATGGAGAACAAGTTGTTTTTGAAAATGGAGCGAGTATTCCAAAGTTCTTCCTGGACTATTTCATTTCGGCTGACGGTTCTTTATCGCCATTGTTTTATGTAGTAGTGTTCGCACCGGTTGGTTTGGGATTATTGATCCAGATGGCATATCGTAGTTTGTCATTGGCATTGCTAATGGTGCTTTTTGTAGCATATTCTGTGTTGATGGGGTTATCGTTAAGTACTGTGTTTATCGTTTATACAGATGCCGCGATCGCTTCAACATTCTTCGTTTCAGCAGGTGCTTTTGCCGGAATGGCTATTTTAGGATACACCACAAAAACGGATCTTACCAAATTCGGAAGTTTGCTTTACATGGTGTTTATAGGAATCTTTATTGCAGGAATCGTGAACATGTTCATGGAAAGCGATCAACTTGGATTCATCATCAGTGTGATCGGAGTTTTTGTTTTTACAGGACTAACTGCTTATTACATGCAGCAATTGAAAGGCGTATCACAGGATCAATCTTTGTCAGGTGTTGACAGAAGTAAGTTAGCATTGATCGGTGGACTTCAACTGTATATACTCTTTGTCAACCTATTCATGTCCCTATTAAGGGTCATGGGATCCAGAGAATAAAATTGAAACCTCGAGCAATCGGGGTTTTTTTATGCCTTTTTAGAATTATTAACGGTTCCTGTTCCTGATGGATTTAATCTCAAATTATCTTTGAGTAAAAAGTTTAACTATGTATTTTTCTTTTGGTCCTGCAATGGTAATTGGTCTCCTGTTTATGGGGATCGGATGGTTGGTGAGTGCCAACCTGAAACGAAAATTCAAAGAATTTAGTGCAATTCCGTCTCAAAGAGGATTGTCGGGAAGGGAGATTGCTGAAATGATGCTAAAAGACAACGGAATTTCAGATGTTTCAGTAATCTCTGTTGGTGGTGAATTGACCGACCATTATAGTCCAATGAAAAAGACCGTTAATCTTTCTCATGAAGTCTACAATGGAAGGAATGCTGCCGCTGCCGCAATTGCTGCTCACGAATGTGGTCATGCAGTGCAGCATGCTACGGCGTATGGCCCTTTGAATTTTAGAACTGCAATGGTACCTGTTCAAAATGCGTCTGGAATGATCCTGAATGTGATCATGATGATGACCGTTTTTGGAGGAGCACTCTTGTTTGATGCTTTTCCTGTTAATCTGGTATTGATCATTGTTTGTGCAGCGTATGGAATGATCGCCTTATTTTCACTGATCACACTACCTGTTGAATTCGATGCTTCGAACAGAGCTTTAAAATGGATCAAAAATAGCGGCGTATCAACACAGGGAGAATACGAACAATCCAAAAGTGCACTGAACTGGGCGGCAATGACCTATGTGATCGCAGCGCTAAGCGCATTGACAACGCTGATCTATTATTTATTGTTGTTGACCGGAAGGAGGGATGATTGATTTATTTGATGGGAATGCCGGAAAAAAACAAAATATTTATACATTTGAAAAAAAAAGCTCATTATGTCTGATAATTTCTTTGAAAGCTCAACTGCTGCAGTAGGTACGATCTATACGATCATTGCTCTTGCAATCATCACAGCGATCCTTATCTGGGGATAATCCGACTGTAGTATAAGATATTCAGCTATCCGTACATGGTATGGGTAGCTTTTTTTGTGCTTTTTATTTACCTTTAGAAAAAAGCCTGCATGCCATTCAATTCCATATTTGCCTGGATCATAAAAAAGCGGATACATCAGATCGATCTGTTCCTTAAATATCCGATCGATGTGCAGTTAGAGTTGCTGGATCGAATGATCGCGATGGCAAAGTATACGGAATTCGGGATGAGGTACCAGTTCGGTAATATTCATTCTTATCAGGATTTTAAATCGGCAGTTCCACTTCAGCAATATGAAGATGTTAAGCCTTCTATTGACAGATTAATGGAGGGTGAACAAAATATTTTATGGCCAACTGAAACAAAATGGTTTGCTAAATCCTCCGGTACTACTTCTGATCGAAGTAAATTGATTCCGGTTACAAGAGAGTCGCTCGAAGAATGCCATTACAAAGGGGGGAAGGATCTTCTTGCCCTGTATTACAATAATTTCCCGAATCGAAAATTGTACAATGGAAAACATCTCATAGTAGGGGGTTCTGCGCAAGTCAATCAACTTAGTGAGGATTCTTACTTCGGTGATCTATCAGCGATCATTGTGAAGAATTTACCTTGGTGGGCTGAGATCAGAAGAACTCCTTCAAAAGATATTGCTTTGATGAGTGAGTGGGAGTCGAAGATTGAGAAAATGGCGGAGAATACGGTCAATGAGGATGTATACATTCTGGCAGGTGTTCCTTCATGGACCATGGTTTTGGCAAGACGAGTGCTGGAAATTTCGGGTAAAAATAATCTGAAAGAGGTTTGGCCGAACCTTGAGCTGTTCATGCATGGGGGAGTGAGTTTTGATCCATACAGGGAACAATTCAAAGCGCTTATTCCAGATCCGAACATGAATTATGTCGAAACCTATAATGCATCCGAAGGTTTCTTTGGAATACAGGATCAGGTGGACTCGAATGATCTTTTGTTGATGCTTGATTATGGTATCTTTTATGAATTCATTCCGATGTCCGATTACAAAGGCATTGATTCGAAAAATGCAGTGGATCTTTCAGGTGTTGAACCTGGAGTGAATTATGCATTGGTCATTTCAACGAATGGAGGTCTTTGGAGATATATTGTAGGTGATACGATCATGTTTTCATCAACAAAGCCCTATCGTTTCAAAATAACAGGTAGAACCAAGAGTTATATCAATACGTTTGGGGAAGAGCTAATCGTGGATAATGCGGAAAAAGCGGTGTCTGAAGCTTGCAAAAAGACAGGTGCTCAGATTAGAGATTTTACGGCATGCCCAATGTATATCACCGATATCAATTGTGGCGGACATGAATGGCTTTTTGAGTTCATTGTACCTCCTGATGATCTGAAAAGGTTCAATAACATTCTGGATGAAACATTGAGACAGATCAATTCGGATTATGATGCTAAACGCTATCAGAATATGATCCTTAAAGAGCCTTTGGTTCGAATTTTGCCAAATGGTACGTTCGATGAATGGTTGAAATCGAAAGGGAAATTGGGTGGACAAAATAAGGTCCCGCGATTATCCAACAATCGTGAAATGGTTGAGGAAATCCTTCGATCTCTTGAACTAAAAAAAATGGAACTATGAGATTTCTTGTCTCGAACCTCTTTTTAATGTTTACTTCTATGCTTTTTAGTCAATCGGATTCGTTGACATGGAGGGAGATCAGAAGTTTTGAGCTGGGTAAGAACGAGACCTGGAATGTTGATATTTTACAGAATGTGTACCTCACCAAAAAGAATCTGTTGAAGAAGTACGATTCTGTTGGGGTGATGAAATTCAGTCAGTCTTTTCGGTCAATTGGGCGGATTTCAGCGATCGAACCTGTGAATTTCATGAAGGTACTCGTTTTTTCGGAGGAACAACAGTCGGTTTGTTGGCTTGATAATACCCTTACTCTGGGAAATGACTGTATCGATCTGTCCGATCTTGGATTTGATTACGCGATGAAAGTTACTGTGTCAGGACAGCCTGATAAGATCTGGATCATTGATCAGCTTAATCTGAAGCTTCGATTGGTCCCTGCTCATAATTCTTCTCAGTTTCAGGAAATCAAAAACCTTAATGGAATTACCGGTATCGTTGAGGCTACCAAGATCATGGAATACAATAACGAACTCTTTCTTTTGGATCGATCCACCGGAATTTATCGATTTGATCTGTATGGATCACTAATTGAGTATGTCAATAATGAGGAAGTTGAAGACATCGGTTTCTGGAATGGGCATTTATTGCTTTTGAAAAATGACCAACTTCAAACGATCGATCTTTCGAATGGATTGACAGCCGAGATCGATCTCCCAATTAAAGGTGTAAAAGAGTTCAGGATCAGCGATAAACTCTTTTATCTGAGGACTGAAGAGAAAGTTATCAACTATCGCGTTTCTTTGGATGATTAATGTTTGTCCTTTTCGATTTTTGAACTAATTTAGGCAGTCCAAATTCAGAGAGATTATGCATATCGCGGTTGCAGGAAATATCGGATCAGGAAAGACCACATTGACAAAAATGCTGGCAAAACACTTTAACTGGGATACCCATTTTGAAGATGTCGAGCAAAACCCATATTTGAATGACTTTTATGAAGACATGCAAAGATGGTCTTTCAACCTTCAGATCTATTATTTGAACAGTCGTTTTACTCAGATCCAGGAGATCAAGAGTAACAGTAGAAATGTAATTCAGGATAGAACGATCTATGAAGATGCGTTCATTTTTGCGCCGAACTTGCATTCTATGGGATTGATGACCACCCGTGATTTCGAAAATTATTTTTCGCTCTTCAATCTGATGGATTCATTTGTTTCCTCTCCAGATCTATTGATCTATTTGAGAGCATCTGTACCAACTTTAGTAAATCAGATCCAGCAAAGAGGACGTCAGTACGAAGAAAGTATTCGTCTGGATTATCTAAAGCGTCTGAATGAACGTTATGAGGCATGGATCTCAACTTATGATAAAGGCAAATTATTGATCATCGATGTTGATAACAACCGATTCCCTGAAAGCCAGGAGGATCTTGGAAAGATCATCAATGCGATCGATGCAGAGATCAACGGATTATTTTAAATATTTCAGGGGCGACGCCCCTTTTTTATTGCATATATGATTGTAGTTACAGGAGCAGCCGGATTTATTGGAAGTTGTCTTGTCGGAAAATTAAACCAGGCAGGTTATACAGATATTGTTGTAGTGGATGATTTTTCAAAAAGAGAAAAGGATCACAATCTACTTGATAAGACCATTATCGCCAAAGTTGGGCGTAAAGATTTTATCAAATGGCTTAGCGATTTCGGAAATGAGGTAGAGTTCATTTTCCACATTGGTGCACGAACCGATACCACCGAATTTAACAAAGAGATCTTTGATGAGCTGAATGTCAATTACTCAAAATCGGTTTGGAATGCTTGTGTCGAATTTGATATTCCACTTGTGTATGCAAGTTCTGCAGCTACCTATGGTTTAGGAGAGTTCGGCTACAAAGATGATCATGAAGTGATCAATAATTTAAAGCCATTGAACCCATATGGCGATTCAAAGAATGATTTTGACAAGTGGGTTCTTCAGCAGGAAGATACTCCTCCTTTCTGGGCTGGATTAAAATTCTTTAACGTCTACGGTCCCAACGAATATCATAAAGGACGTATGGCGTCGGTGATATTCCATGCTTATCATCAGATCAAAAATACTGGTGGAATGAAGTTGTTTCGCTCACACAATCCCGACTATACCGATGGTGGACAATTACGCGATTTCGTATATGTGAAGGATGTTGTGAACGTATGTTTATTCTTGATGGAGAATCAACCAGAATCTGGTATTTACAATCTTGGATCGGGTACCGCAAGAACCTTCCTCGACCTCGCAAAAAATACGTTTGTCAATATGGAAGTAACTGAAAACATTTCGTTTATAGATACTCCGGAAGACATCCGCGATAAATATCAGTATTTCACCGAAGCGGATATGTCAAAGTTGATCGGTCAAGGATACGATACGCCTTTCCATACCTTGGAGCAAGGTGTTCAGGACTACGTTAGCAACTACTTGTTGCCCAATAAATACTATTGATCTATTCTACACAGATCACTGTGTCATAGGCAGGAGAAAAACCTGCCCATACGCCCACTGCTCCTCCAACAATATTGGTAGGGATGTTTGTTGGTGTCGAGAACGGATTCCCGGCAGAATAGATTTGCGTATATTTTTTCTCCATGTACTCATAAACGTATCGGTCTACCTTTGAAAACTTGATAACAGCAGTATCTCCTAAAGCAAAATAGCAACGCATATCTTCAGGTAAATAATCCCCATTGCATGTCATAGGATTTTCATAGGCAAAATCAAAGGTTAGGCCATCGAAAAAATCGTCATCAAAGTAAGGGTTAAAGGGCTTCATAAAGAACTCATCACTCGAAGCACCGTTCAAACGTTTTACTTCCCATTTATAGGAATCATATGAATTCGCCGGATCGGCAAGCTTAGCCCAGGTAAAACCTCTATCAGTATAGCCAGCGTCTGGTTTCCAATAGGTGTTGAGTAAAGGCGTTGGTTGAAGTATGGCAGTTGATGAAGTATATGTTTTCCCATTGAGCTGAATGGTTAGGGAATATGTTTTACCCACTTCTCCAACCATTATTGAACTGCTTACAGGATAATAGACCGCCATATGAAGATTGGAAATCAGGGCTTCTGGGTAGCCCAAGATCTGAGATACTTCCTTCACTTCTGAAGGGCTGAGCTCATCAGTGTATACTTGCTCCAGATTAATCGTCGTTGAACCATCAGAAACTGTGATCACTGCTCCTTCCACAAAACTACTTAGGTAGGCCTGAATATTGGTTGGTGAGTAAACATCTGCTGTATTTGATAGCACTACCAATGGCTTTTTTCCGGTTTCAATACTTCCATCAACGACCAATAATTCTTCATATCCGGGAATATCGATCTGAACTTCTTTTGTGCAACTATTCAAGAATAGTAACATCAGTAGGAATAAGAAAGAAATACTTGTTTTCATTTTAAAATTCAAAATTCCAGGTTACACTTGGGATAACAGGGAACAACGTAACTTGTTTCACTGTGATCTTGAAATCTCCCTGAAGGAAATCTCCATCGTTATCTACATAAAGGAAGAACGGGTTGGCTCTGTTATAAACGTTGTAAATAGAGAAAGACCAGTTACTTCTGAAACGTTTTTTAACCAGTACTTTTTCTCCCTCGTCGTTCTTTCTCTTTTTGTAAGGTTTGTCGTACAAAGTTGCTGAAAGGTCAAGTCGATGGTAAGGTGCCATTCTTGTTGAGTTTCTCGGTCCGTAATTGAACAAAAGATTCTGATCTTGTACATACCAAGACGCCGGAAGCGTAAGCGTATTCCCTGTTGCATAAATGAATGACGCTCCGAAGGTCCATCTTGCATTTAATTTATATCCAGCAACGATCGATAGGTCATGTCTGCGGTCGTATTTAGCAGGGAAGGGATTCCCGTTGTTGAGTTCTTCAAATACACGTTCAGTCTTAGACCATGTATATCCGACCCATCCTGTTAATTTACCGTAGCTCTTCTTAAAAAAGAACTCCGCACCGTAGCTCCAGCCTTTACCGAACACCAAAAGATTGTCGGTATTGTCATTGACGTTATCTCCCGGGATCGCACCTTCCTTGAATTCGATGAGGTTGTTCATTCCCTTATAATACACTTCTACAGATGTTTCAAATTTGTCATCCATCAAGTTTTTAAAATATCCGATCGAAGCCTGCCAGCCCTTTTGCGGCTTAGCAATATCAGTGGAAGGATACCAAATATCGGTAGGAAGAGAAACTGCGCTTAGCGACGTTAGGTGAACATATTGATAGTTGTAGGAATATCCCGCTTTCAAAGAGCTTGATTTACTCAACACATATCTCATGGAAATTCGCGGTTCCAATCCTTGATAAAATTTAATTACGTCACCTCGGTTATAACTGATGGATGTGTCAGGCTTACTGATATCTCCTTTAATGTAACGGATGAATGGACCTACATGCATGTAAGTACTATATCTCAATCCTGCGTTTACCCTCAGCTTTTCATTCACGTCGAATTCGTCCATCAGGTAAATGGCAGATTCATGACTGTATAATTTTTGAGCTATTCCAGTATTGAACTCCACAGAATCTGATTCGGCAGAAACGCTAGTAGGAATAAACGTATGATAGGTGTAATTTGCTCCCCACTTTACTTTGTGTCTTGTGTTTGGGAAGTAGGAGAAATCAACTTTTCCACCGATATCTCGAATACCTGATAACAATTCAAATCTGAATTGATCCTGCTCAGAGCCAAAACTAAATTGATAATCTGAAAATGTAGCAGACGTATTCATGAAAAGTTTGCTGTTGAACAAGTGATTCCAGCGAACTGCCCCAATTCCATTTCCCCATGGCATATTTACCCTAAAGTCGTCTTCTCGACTACCAAATGAAAAGATGTCTTTTCCGTAGTAACCACTGACGAAGATCTTGTCTTTCTCGGTCAATTTGTAGTTCGCCTTAAGGTTTAGATCGTAGAACATATATCCCGATCCTGCAAAAGGACTTGTATCAGGAATAGCTGCCTTCATGATGATGTCGATGTAGGTTCTTCTTCCAGAAATAATGAAGGATCCTCGATCTTTTTTCAAAGGACCTTCAACGGTCAAACGGGATGAGATGGCTCCAATTCCACCTTTGATCTTGAACTTCTTATTGTTCCCTTCGTTCATGTTCACTTCAAGAACGGATGACATTCTTCCTCCAAAATTCGCAGGCATTCCACCTTTGATCAGGTTCACACTTTTTACCGCATCAGCATTGAAAACGCTAAAAAATCCAAAGAGATGGGCAGCATTATAAACAACTGCTTCGTCGAGAAGCACCAGGTTTTGATCAGGCCCCCCGCCGCGAACATAGAATCCTTGTCCACCCTCTGAAACAGAAGATACTCCGGGTAATAATTGAATAGTTTTCACGACATCCACCTCTCCCATAAAGGCAGGAAGTGTTTTGATCTGATCGATATCTAGTTCGATCTGTCCGATCTTCGTGGAGTTAACATTTTCTCCTTTTTTAGCGCTTACTTCAACTTCCTGAAGCTCTTGCATCTCAGTGCCCAACTCAATATCGAAGCGAACATCTTTATTAAGGTTGATCTCCACTTTTTTAGTGTCCAGCCCTGTTGCTCTGAATTCAACTTGATAGACTCCTTGTGGGATCGTTAAGGAGAAAAAACCATAATTATTGGTAACGGCTCCCTGGGAAATACTGGGCACAACTACTTTTGCTCCGATCAGTGATTCGCCGTTTCTTGCATCCGTTATATATCCACTCAACGTAAATTTTTCCTGTGCCGTTAAGCCAAAGTTTAAAACTGTCAATAAAAGGATGACGATACTGTATTTCATTTGCTTTAGATCAATTGAGTCGGTGTAAAATTCATAAAACTACAAACAAAGCAGCATTCATTTGGTGCGGATGGTATTAAAATTACATGAATGGGTTTTGAACTAGTTTGATTAAATTCGCAGGAAAATTAATACTTCCCGAATGAAGATCTCATATAATTGGCTGAAACAATACATCAATACTGATCTGTCTGCGAATGAAATTGCAAAAATTCTTACGGAAACAGGTTTAGAAGTTGAAAGCGTCGAGAAAATTGAAGCAGTAAAAGGTGGACTACAAGGTGTGATCGTAGGGGAAGTTTTGACATGTGAAAAACACCCGGACGCTGATCGATTGAAAGTTACAACTGTAAACACAGGAAGTGAGATCGTTCAAGTGGTTTGCGGTGCACCTAATGTTGTAGCAGGTCAAAAAGTTCCACTGGCGACTGTGGGATGTACATTGTACCCTTCACCGGAAGAAACATTAAAAATAAAAGCGTCGAAAATTAGAGGAGTTGAATCACAGGGAATGCTATGTGCTGAGGATGAGCTTGGGATTGGGCATTCGCATGATGGCATTCTTGTTTTGGATCCTTCATTGAAACCGGGAAGCTCTATGGCCGAAGTTTTGGAGCTGGAAGATGACTACATGATCGAGATCGGTTTAACACCGAATCGTGCTGATGCAATGGGGCATGTAGGTGTAGCGCGTGACTTAAAAGCCTATTTAAATGTGCACAACGCAGCGGGACTTTCACTTCAATTGCCTGATATTAGATCAAAATTTGACAATACGGGTGAACCCGTAAAAGTTAAAGTTCTGGATACGGAAAAATGTCCTCGATACATGGGGGTGGTGATCAACAATGTCACTGTGAAACCTTCACCAGCCTGGCTTCAAAAACGATTGAGAGCTGTTGGATTATCACCGATCAATAATATTGTCGATGTGACAAATTATGTAATGAGAGAGTTAGGAACACCGTTGCATGCTTTTGATCAAAGAACATTCAATGGACATGTTGTCGTGAGGTGCGCTCATGAAGGTGAAAAGATGATCTCTCTGGATGAGGTTGAAAGAGAATTGAATGTTGAAGATCTGATGATCGCAAACGAAAGTGATTCAATGTGTATTGCCGGCGTTTTTGGTGGATTGAATTCAGGAGTGAAGAATGATACTACGGCTGTGTTCATTGAGTCGGCCTACTTTGATGCTGTTTCTGTGCGCAAAACGGCTAAGCGTCATGGTTTGAATACGGACGCAAGTTTCCGTTTCGAAAGAGGAGTAGATCCTGAGTTGACGGAATACGCATTGAAAAGAGCAGTAGATCTTATTCTTGAAACCGCAGGGGGAGAGGTTGGATCTAGAGTATATGATGTTGACAACAGAAACCGTGAAGCAAAGAAAATAGACTTTAGCGTTTCGAATTGCAACGACTTAATAGGTACGGAGATCCAAAAATCTGTGATCCTTTCTATTTTAAAGGAGTTGGATATTGACGTAATCCAAGATAAAGGAGACATACTTACATTGACTCTTCCTGATTACCGTGTTGATGTAACAAGAGAAGCTGATGTGATCGAGGAAGTATTAAGGATCTTTGGATTCAACAATGTTCCGATTCCAGAAAAGCTGAATTCTTCGATCGGCACTTTCTCAAAGCCGGATACCGAAAAAGTACAACAGGTTCTTTCCGAAATGCTTGTCGGTAAAGGCTTTAGCGAGATCATGAATAATTCGTTGACAACCTCTTCATACCTTGAAAAACTTGGAGGAGATGTGCTGTCGTCTGATCAAGCAGTGCCTATCCTGAACCCATTAAGTCAGGAGCTGGATATCATGAGAAGGACTTTACTCTTCAATTTACTTGAAGTGGTGGAGCACAACCAGAACAGACAAAATCCGGATCTTAAGATCTTTGAATTTGGGAAGGTGTACCATAATTATGCGAGTGGCTATGCTGAAAACCGAAGATTGATCATTGCATTGACAGGCAGAAAGCAGGCGGAATCATGGAACAAGCCCAATGAGAGCGTCAGCTATTATGATCTGAAAGGAATAGTGAATTCGATAGCGAAGCGTCTTGGTTTGGATAGCTTTCTAAAAGAATCCCCTTTGAAAAAGACTCTATTCGAAGATGGAGTTCAACTTCAGGTACTGAAATCGAAAGTTGGAGAAATGGGCTGGGTTCCTAAAAAAGTACTGAAGCATTTTGGAATAAAACAGGACGTATTCATTGCTGATCTGGACTGGGATGTAATAGTTGATTCATTGAAGCTCGTGAAAGTGAAGTACACAGAATTACCTAAGACGTTTGCGGTAAGAAGAGATTTCTCCCTTCTACTGGATAAAAAGGTGAATTTCTCTGAAATCTCAGAAGTTGCTCAGGAATCTGATAAACAATTCCTGAAGGAAGTTGGTTTATTTGATGTTTACGAAGGGAAGAACCTCGATGAAGGCAAAAAATCATATGCAGTTTCTTTTGTCTTCCAGGATCCTGAACAGACCTTAAAGGATGAAATGATCGATAAGATCATGGAAAAGATCAGAACAAATCTTGAAAGCAAGCTGAACGCACAATTGAGATAATATGAGTAAAGTTGTTGGTGTAACAGGTATCGGGACGGAGGTTGGAAAAACTGTAGTCAGTGGTATTCTTGCACAAGCACTTCAGGCAGAATATTGGAAGCCTGTTCAAGCAGGAGATCTCAACTATTCGGATAGTCATAAAATTGAGGAAAGAACTCAAGGAGTTAGAATTCTCCCTGAACGTTACCGACTGACATCTCCCATGTCGCCTCATGCTGCGGCCGAAATAGATGGGATCGAAATTTCCCTTGAAGATTTTGAAACTCCCGATTATAAAGAGTATTTGATCATTGAAGGAGCAGGCGGGATTATGGTCCCGATGAATAAAATGGGTCAACATTTCGGAGATTTGTTTCACCATCTGAAAGTTCCTGTGATCGTTGTGTCAAGACATTATCTTGGGAGTATTAATCATACTATGTTGACTCTGAATTTTTTGAAACAGATCGGAGTTGAGGTTTTAGGGTTGATTTTCGTTGGAGAAGAAAATAGAACGACAGAATCGATCATTACCTCAAACTTTGATATTCCTTGGGTTTACAGAGTTCCTCTTGCAAGTGAAGTGAACAAAGAATTTACTTTGATGGAGGCTGAAAAAATAAAAGATCGATTAATTTCAATCCTTAACCAATGAAGGATCTGAAAAACAGAGACAGGCAGGTCGTCTGGCACCCGTTCACTCAAGCGAAAACAGAAAAAAATCCATTGGAGATTGTACTTGCCAAGGGAGTAATATTAACGGATACAAACGGTAAGAATTTCTTGGATGTAAATTCTTCCTGGTGGGTAAATGTTCATGGTCATGGAAATGAAGTGATTGGTAATGCGATCGCAGAACAGTTTTCAGAGCTTGATCATGTGATCTTTGCAGGTGTCACTCACCCAAAAGCCGTTGAACTTGCAGAAAAAGTCATCGATATTTTACCCAAAGGTTTTTCCAAAGTTTTCTTTTCAGATGATGGTTCGACTTCAGTTGAAGTAGCGCTGAAAATGGCATTTCAGTTTTGGTTTAATAAAAGTCAACCAAGAATGAAGATCCTTGCAATGGAAGGAGCATACCATGGGGATACTTTCGGAGCCATGTCAGTTGGACAAAGAGGATATTTCTTCGAGCCTTTTGAACACCTCTTCTTTGATGTCGATTATTTGCCCTTCCCGGAAAAGGGAACGGAAATGGAATTTTTGAAGTGTGCAAAAGACAAACTGAAAACAGAAAATTATGCTGCATTGATCGTTGAGCCTTTAGTTCAGGGTTCAGCAGGGATGAAAATGTACGAAGCTTCTGTGCTTGAAGAATTAATGTCTTTGGCACGCGAAAAAGATGTTTTGATCATTTTTGACGAGGTAATGACAGGTTGGGGTAGAACGGGAAAGCTATTCGCAATGGAACATGTTTCATTGGTTCCCGACATCGTTTGTTTATCAAAAGGCCTGACAGGTGGAGTTCTTCCTCTGGGATTAACTGTAGCGACTGAAAGGATCTTTGATGCATTTCTGTGGGATGAAAAATCTAAAGCTTTGCTTCACGGACATTCATTCACGGGGAATGCGTTGAGCTGTGCGGCTGCAGTGGCCAGCATAGGGATCATGAAAAGTGAACATACTCTTCAGAACATCAAAAGAATAGAAGAAAAATTTCACCAATTCGGCCAGATCCTTCAATCTAATCCAAAAGTAAAGGAAGTGCGTCATTTGGGTGCTATTCTGGCAATTGAGATCAACGTTGGGTCTGAAGGGTACTTTTCAGATGTTCGTGATAAAATGTATCACTTTATGATCAGTAAAGGAATACTGATGCGTCCTTTGGGTAATGTCATTTTTCTGAATCCTCCCTATTGTATTTCGGATGAAGAACTCGACTATACTTTTGGAATGATACAGGAAATGTTAAAGTCTGTTATCGACTAAAACAATCCTTTCTTTGAATCGTTTCTTTAGAAAAAGAAACATGAGTAAATTATTCTGGCTTAGCTTCTCATTGATAGTTTTTACTTCTTGTAATGCTCAAAATAAAAATGAAGAAGCTGTTATTCAAGACACGACCAAAACAATGAAAACATACAACGAACTTACAGAAGCAGAAAAAAGAGTGATCCTTTACAAAGGAACTGACAGACCATATACTGGAGAGTATACTGACAATTTTGAAAATGGAGTTTATATCTGCAGACAATGCAATAATCCGTTATACCGTTCTGAAGATAAATTTCACAGCAATTGCGGATGGCCCAGTTTTGACGATGAGATCGATGGTGCGGTGAAAAGGGTACCTGATGCTGATGGAAGAAGGGTTGAGATCATCTGTAATAATTGCCAGGGACATCTCGGGCATGTCTTTTTAAGAGAAGGATTTACAGATAAGGAAACAAGACATTGTGTCAATACTACTTCGTTGGTATTCATACCATCCGATGAGGTAGGATCAATGCCTGATGTGATCAAATGATCATTTCCAGTTAATGATTTCGAGCTTATCTCTATTTGAATATTTTAATTGAATAGAACGCACTATTTTTTCAATTGACGACCATTTATTGTTTCTGTTTGACGTGACTGCAATGACCGACCTGCCCGGAAAAGTGTCAGAATCCTTGTCATAAATATGCTTGAGATGTTCTTTTTGATGATCAGGAAGTGGTAAGAATTGCGGAACAAGTGTATATCCATTGTTTTGATCAACAAGTTTTATAAGAAGGTCAATACTGCTTCCTTGATAATTCCATTCCTGCTCGGGATCATCGGTCAGGTTGCATACCTTGATCATTTGATTTCTAAGGCAATTTCCACTGCTAAGCAACCATGGATTTAGCTGATTTAGCTTTTCACGTTCAATACGCTTGCCTTCAACGTGTGAATAGGCCAATATTTCTTCATTATATAATGGTATTGTCGACAAACGGTCATGAGAGTAAGGACCGGCAAAAATGGCCAGATCGATCTTTTTGGACTCGATTGCCTGAATGAGTTCGACGGTTCTTAGTTCAGAAATTTCGAATTTCACCTCAGGATTCTCCTTAACCCATGTGCTGTATAATTCAGGAATAAGGTAAATGGCTATTGTAGGAATGATCCCAATTTTGATCCGTTCCTGAAAATGACCTGAAGTCATTTTGTTCAGTTCATCAATCCTTTCATATTCATGGAGAATATCTCTTAAAATAGGCATCAGTTGCTGTCCATATGGAGTTAATTCCATAGGATTCCTTGACCTGTCAAAAACGAGATGTCCAAGCGATTCTTCAGCCTTTTTAACTTGCATTGATAAAGTGGGCTGGGTGATATGACATACATCAGCTGCTCTTTGGTAATTTCGGATCTCATCAAGAGCAATAAGATAGGTCATTTGAACTAGTGACAGCATATAGATAAATTAAATAGAATTATAAATATAATCAATAAAAACTATAAGATAGATTGATGTACATTTGTACAAGTAAATTAGTTGAAGGATTTAAGAATCGCTTAAACTAATGGTCAATAAATTTGTTAAACAATTAGAAATAAATAAGAAAAATGGGAGTATTAGTAGGTAAAAAAGCACCTTCATTCAAAGCTTCAGCTGTTGTAAATGGAGGGGAGATCGTAAATGATTTTTCATTAGATCAATTCATTGGAAAGAATCACGTATTATTCTTTTTCTATCCAAAGGATTTTACATTTGTATGTCCATCTGAATTACATGCATTTCAGGCTAAACTAGGAGAATTTGAAGCGAGAGGTGTAAAAGTTGTAGCTTGTTCTACGGATACTGAAGAGTCTCACTGGGGATGGTTGCAAGTACCTAAAAACCATGGTGGAATTCAAGGAGTAACTTATCCGATTGTCGCAGATACAAGTAAAACAATTTCTGAAGCGTTTGGAGTTCTTGCTGGAGAATACGAGTACGATATGGAAGGAAACTTGGCAGCTACAGGACCGATGATCGCATACCGTGGGTTATTCTTGATAGACAAGTCTGGAGTTGTTATGCATCAATTGGTGAACATGTTCCCTTTGGGAAGAAATGTTGACGAAGCGTTAAGAATGGTTGATGCACTTCAGTTCTTTGAAGAGAATGGTGAGGTTTGTCCTGCAAACTGGCACAAAGGTGATGAAGGAATGAAAGCTGATTTCAAAGGTGTTGCGGAATACTTGAGTGCACACTAATTAACAATTTTTTAATAAGAAAAAGCTGCCTTTTTGGCGGCTTTTTTTATCTTAAGGGTCATGAAAATATTCTTGATGCTTGCAATGATTTTGAGCTTTTCTCAGGTGAATGCTCAAATGGATACTCTTCATGTCCGATTTTTATATGGGTCTAAACCAAAACCTGAATTTCGTAAAAAACAAAAGCCATGGTTCGGAGGGATGCTTGGAGGGCATGTTGGCTTGAGGTATAATGACACTTCATTCTTAAGTTTTTTCTACGAGGGGAAAGTCCATATTTTTCAAAACAAAAAAAGACCGAATGGAAAGTATGCGTTCCAGTCAGATCGTGAATTCAACAAGATCATGGACGAGAATGTAGATAGTGTTAAAACGCTGGTAATAAAGATCCCAATCACTAAAAAGCAGAGAGCAAAGTACGATAGTATTTGTGAACGATTTGTTCAGGAAACACCATATGATTATGCGTTCTTTGGATTCAGATGTGGTTCCTCTACCTATCATGTTCTTTCCGAAATCGATGTCCTTGAAAAGGAATCAAAATCGAGGATCTGGAGAAAAGTGTTCTACCCCAAAATCCTTCGCAGACGGTTGATCCGGGAAGCAAGGCAAAAAGGATGGAGGCAGATCAGACATGAAGGAACCAGAGAAAGGATCTGGGAACGGGATTGATCATTCCTCGATAAAATCAAGATCCCTGTCATGTGTTTCTGGTATGGTCAAAGTGGAATAGATGCCAACTGCAAAAGCAATTACACCGACGATCACTGCCGACCATAATACTCCTGTACTCGGTTTAAAATAGTTAAACATCAGGATCATCAAAACTAAGGTTCCACGAACCATATTCGGTATAGTTGTCGCTGCTGTTGATCTGATATTTGTACCAAATTGTTCTGCTCCAATCGTCACGAACATTGCCCAATAACCGGTTCCTAGTCCAAGCCACACACAATAGAAATAATACATTCCTACTGTTTTGGCACCACCTGAAAGCATCAGAACGACGCCGACAATCGTGAATAACATCATATAAAAGATGGCTTTCTTCCTAGATTTCAGATAATGACTAATGAAACCACTTGCGAAATCCCCCACAGAGATCCCAATATAAGCCCACATGATGGCTTTGCCGGGTTCAATATCCCCTACAATACCCAATGCCGGTCCAAATTGATTTCCAAGCACCGCCAGGATTCCTATACAGAACCAGGTCGGAATTCCGATCGCAATACATTTGATGTATCTCACAAAGCGATCCCAGTTCGTGAAGAAGGATAAAAAGTTCCCCTTTTTGACGGATGCGTCTTGTTGAATGTCTTTGTATATTCCGGATTCAAGTACGCCAACTCTAAGCAACAAGAGCATTAATCCGAGTCCTCCTCCAATGAAATAAGAGATGGTCCAGTCGCTGGCCAGTTCTACAGTGAAGTTAGCCACGACAGCTCCAAAAAGACCAAATCCGGCAACAAGAGAGGTTCCGATCGCTCTCAATTCTTTGGGTAAGGATTCAGAAACCAGAGTAATCCCCGCGCCAAGCTCTCCGGCTAAACCAATTCCTGCAATAAAACGAAACAATGCGTATGCTGATGCCTTGTCCATGAATTCCACACTGGGCAATAATCCACAGGCGATATTGGCAAGAGAATAGACCAGTATTGAACCGAATAACACAGAAAGGCGACCTTTTTTATCTCCGAAGACACCCCAAAGAATTCCCCCGATCAATAATCCGGTTTTTTCCCAGTTCAGGATCATAGTGCCGTAGGTATCTACATCCAGTCCCATACTTTCCAAACTGGGTAATCGTACAATACCGAAAAGTAGTAGGTCATAGATATCCACAAAATAGCCCAAAGCAGCCACAATTACAGGGAGACTGAACAGGTGTTTTGCTTTTTCGGCGTTGGTCATCTTCGTCATGGTTGCTAAAATAGAATTTTAGATAGAATTCATCAAGGCAATAGAATGGTTCTGTGTACATTTGAAAGTAGAAATGGGATTAACCGAAAAGGAAAAGATCAGTTTTATGCAACGATGCCTGGATCTCGCATTGATGGGAAATGGATCAGTTGCGCCAAATCCTATGGTGGGTTGTGTGATCGTTCACGCTGGTAAGATCATCGGAGAAGGGTACCATAAAGAATTTGGAGGGCCACATGCCGAAGTCAATGCAATAGAAAGTGTGTCGGATAAGACTCTTCTACCGCAAAGTACAGTTTTTGTTAGTCTTGAGCCATGTGCCCATCATGGAAAAACACCACCGTGTTCTGATCTGTTGGTTCATCATAAAGTAAAAGAAGTGATCATAGCTACTTTGGATACGTATTCGGAAGTTGCGGGTAAGGGAATTGATCATCTAAAAAAGAATGGTATCAACGTTGAAACCGGTATTCTTGAAAAAGAAGCCAGAGAGCTAAACAAGAGATTCTTTACTTTTCATGAGAAAAAAAGGCCTTATGTTATTTTAAAATGGGCGCAGACAAAAAATGGTTTTATAGACCAGGACAGGTCAAATGGTGAGAAAGGTATATTCTGGATCACATCGCCAGAAACAAAAGTACTCGTGCACAAATGGAGAGCTGAGGAGCAGGCTATATTAGTTGGAAAAAAAACCATTTTAAATGATGACCCTGAATTAACGGTAAGGGCGATTTCCGGGAAAAATCCAGTTCGTGTAATTATTGATCCAAACTGTGAAGTTTCATTAGAACACAAGGTCTTCTCAAAAGATGCAGAGAGCATTGTTTTGAATCGAATGAAAGAAGGGAAAATTGGAAATGTGAAGTATTTAAAAACAGAGGACCTTTCCATATTGTCAATTTTGGGTAGGTTATGGGATCAGAATATTCAATCAGTATTCGTTGAAGGTGGCAGAGCTACTCTTCAGCAATTTATTGATTCGGGTCTTTATGATGAAATTAGAGTACTTGTTGGAAATAGTGAATTATCAAAAGGATTAGAAGCTCCAATTGTGAAGGGCATTCCACAGCATAGTTTTTCCTTTGGTAAGGATCAAGTATTTATTTATAAAGCATGATCACTCTTCTTTTCGCCATACTATCATCGAGTGTGATCTTTATCATATTTAAACTTTTTCCAAAGTTTGGGATAGATACTTTTCAGGCAATTGTATTTAATTATTTCACGGCTTTTTCCTGCGGAATCATACTCTATGGAGATCAATGGACTCCTGCATCTTACGGATCAGGAAGCTGGATAGCTTATGCCGTACTATGTGCTTTCCTGTTTATCTCATTGTTCATTGTGATGGGCATCAGTTCCCAGAGGAATGGTGTGGCGATCACATCTACTGCTGTTAAAATGAGTATGGCCATGACCATGTTGATCATGATCCTGTGGTATAAAGAAAGTTTTGGATGGATGAAAATTTCCGGAATTCTAGCGGCATTTACGGGAGTTGTTCTGGTGACTTCCTCGAAAGAGGAAGTGAAAAATGAAAATTCGGCCAGATGGATGTTGATTCTTCTGTTTATTGGAAGCGGAATACTTGATTTTTTGTTGAACTATGTTCAGAAATTTGAATTGGGTCAGTTGACCACGTCTCTGTTTTCTGCATTCGGCTTCGGTATGGCCGGGATAATAGGAAGTCTCATTCTGATTACCCAGATCATTCGAAAGAAAGCATCATTTCAATGGAAGAATATCATTGCTGGAGTAGTGTTAGGGATTCCCAATTATTTTTCGATCTATTTATTGATCCATTCATATAGCATTCTTCCCTGGGAAGATTCTACAGTTGTGGCGATCAATAATGTGGGAATCGTTATTCTCTCAGCTATAGTTGGATTTCTTATCTTTAAAGAATCACTTACAAGAGGAAAGTTGTTTGGATTGATATTGTCGTTGACAGGGATCATATTCATGTACCTTTCTTCTAGAAATTAATCGCTCGACAAAAGGAAACGTATGAAAGTTTATCCGCTGAACTCAGGAAATTTTAAATTGGATGGGGGAGCCATGTTTGGTGTTGTGCCGAAAACGATCTGGCAAAAGACAAATCCTGCAGATGAAAACAACATGTGCTCATGGGCAATGAGATTACTTTTGATTGAAGATGGTGACCGTTTGATGCTGATCGATACAGGAATCGGAGATAAACAAAGCGAAAAGTTTTTTTCTCATTATTACATGCACGGAAATGATTCTTTAAAAGGGAATCTCAATAAGCTAGGTTTCTCGATGGACGATATCACGGATGTGTTTTTAACTCACTTGCATTTCGATCATTGTGGAGGTTCGATCGAATGGAATACTCAAAAAGATGGGTATCGTCCGGTATTTAAAAATGCAACTTTCTGGAGCAATGAAAATCACTGGGAGTGGGCAACCAATCCAAATCCAAGAGAAAAAGCTTCATTTTTAACGGAAAATATCCTTCCGATCCAGGAAAGTGGTCAATTGAAATTTATTGATCGCGAAGGAGATTTTACGCGAGATGTTTTTAATAATCTGGATGTATTATTTGTGGATGGACATACCGATAGCATGATGATCCCGCACATCAGATACAAAGGGAGAACTATCGTGTTCATGGCAGACCTTTTGCCGAGCACAGGGCATATTCCATTGCCTTATGTGATGGGTTATGACACAAGACCTTTGATCACTTTGGAGGAGAAAGCAAAGTTTTTAACTAGAGCCGTTGAAGAGGAATTTGTTTTGTTCCTGGAGCACGATAGCGTAAATGAATGTTGTACACTTCAAATGACAGAAAAAGGAGTTCGATTAAAGGACACATTTGCATTCAACGAACTATTTTAAATGGTTGATATAAACTCAAATTATCTTCTATGGATAAGTATTTGATCGAAATATTAAAAGAACAGAATACCATTATTATTCCCGGTTTGGGCGCGTTAACATTAACGAATAAGGAAACTGGAGAAGTAATGTTCATGCCTTTTTTGAAACATGATGATGGAACTCTTGTCAATTATATTGCTCAACGTGAAGGATGGGAAGAAAACGAGGCGAGAAATCTTATTGCTAAATATGTGAGAGAAATTGAAGCTAAATTGAATGTTGGTGATTCCTACGACATGTATCAATTTGGAACATTCAAAAAGGATGGGTCTGGGGATACCGTCTTTGAAAAGTGGATTGGTACTTCTGAAGTGGTGAGTGAAGTTGTTGCTGAACAACCTATTTCTGAAAATTCAGTTCCAAATGAAATTTCGGATAAAATTGAGGAACAGATCGAGGTCCAAATTGAGGAAGAGAAAATTGAAGAAGTTCAATCAGACACGGAGGTCCTGACAGCTGATAGCCAACCAGAGGAGGTTGAAACAACACAAGAGGAGGAGCCTGAAAAGAAAGAAGAGATTCAAGATGAAGTTGAATCCGTTTATACTGAAAAACAGCAATGGGAAGATGATCTGGATGTTCCGCCGATCAATGCTACTAAGCCAGACATACCGAAAAAACCCATAATCGAAAAAGCTCAAAAAGACAAAAAACGGAAGAGTCCTTTGTTTTATGCCATGATCACCTTTTTTGTGATCGTTATTGGAGGTCTAACTACCATTGCAATTTTTTACAATGATGTTAAATCTCATTTACCCTTCTTGTCATCTGAGCCATCTGTTAAAACTGAGGCAAAAGTAGTGGAGCCTGAGCCTGAAAATGATCCTGTTGAATCAGTTGAAACCGTAAATGAATTTAAAGAAGAGGTATTGATTCAGGAAGAAGAGGAGGAAATAGTTGAGGACGAGGTGAAAGAAGTTGTTTCAAAACCTGAGGTAAAGAAGGTTTCTAAGCCGATGCCTAAGAAAATGCAATCGGGAGAAAGTAGTTTGCCTTTTCATGTGATCGTTGGTTCCTTTGGAGAGGAAGCGAATGCAAATCGTTTTAAGTCTAAGCTTGAGGGTGAAGGTTATTCAGCAACAGTGATTGGGAATGTTGGAGGAATGTATTTAGTGAGTCTCGCATCTTATTCAACAAGAAACGAAGCAATGTCTGCGGCCGGTAGTAACAATGAAAAGTATCCGAAAAGTTGGGTTTTTAAGAAGCCTTAGAACTTCAATACTAACTCAGTCAGCCTGTTGGAATAACCTGATTCGTTATCATACCATCCGACAACTTTAACCATGTTATTGATCACGCTTGTAAGATCGGCATCGAAAAGGCAGGAGTTAGGATTTCCCAATACATCTACTGAAACGATTGGATCCTCAGTGTAGGCAAGAATTCCTTTTAAATACGTTTCTGAAGCCTCTTTCATAGCCATATTGATCTGTTCTACAGTAGGTGGATTTTTAACCACCATAGTCAGATCTGTGAATGAACCATCGGGAACTGGTACCCGAACCCCGCATCCTCCAATTTTATTTTCCAGATCAGGAAAGATCTTGGTAATAGCTTTCGCAGCACCTGTTGTTGTTGGTACGATTGATTGAGTTGCAGCACGAGCTCTTCTCAAGTCTTTGTGAGGGGCGTCGTGAAGTCTTTGATCGGATGTAAAGCTGTGGATGGTAGTGATATATGCACTTTCGATCTCACAGATCTTTTCCATAACCATTACCATTGGTGCAGCATTGTTTGTAGTGCAAGAAGCATTTGAAATGATCGTTGGATTACTATCAAGAATCTGCTCATTTACACCTAAAACAACCGTTGGAATATCTTCATCCTTAGCAGGTGCGGATATGATTACCTTTTTTGCTCCTCCATGGATATGTTTCTCAGCTTGATGTTTGGTGAGGAATAATCCTGTTGATTCAATCACCGTTTCTACCTTTTCTTCTCCCCATGGGATCAATTCTGGATCCCTGTGGCAAGTGAAACGAATTCTTTTTCCATTTTCAAATACCAGATGATCTTCTTCAATCGAAAATTGAATTGGGAATATTCCATGAATGGAATCATATTTTAAAAGGTGGGCTAATGTTTTAATGTCAGTAATGTCGTTAACTACAGCTACATCAATTTTTTCAGAAAGAATAGCGAGACGCGTAAAATACCTACCTATCCTTCCGAAACCATTTACTCCAACTTTTTTGATCTCCTTCATGCTACAAAATTAACGTATAGGTCCTGATAAAATTACATTCAAAAAAAAGCGGTCCGAAAACCGCTTAATTTTTTTAATAGATCACCTGCACAAATCCATGTTTGGTGACTTCTTCACCACTTGCGAATTTGGCTTTGATAATATAGAAGTATGTTCCTTCATCAACAAGATCACCGTTCATGGTTTTACCGTCCCAATGTTCCGCCGGATCAGTGTATTCATAGATTGGATTTCCCCATCGATTAATGATGTTACACTGGAATTCAGCGATTCCCTGATATTGTACAAAGAATGTATTGTTTCCAGCTTGTGATGAAAGTACCATTACGTTTGGTGCCTCAATATCACAAATGAAAGTAGAAACAGTAGCTGTGTCACTCATTGTATAACACAAGTTGGACGCAGTAACGATGTAGTTTTGAACTGGATCCGTCGGTGCGACAGAAATACTTTGGCCGGTTGCACCATTACTCCAGGTGATTGTACTCGTATTTTGAGTTCCGGCAGTTATCGTTAAAGGAGCTCCAATACAAACGGACGTATCCAGAACAGTCACCGAAACTGGTGGTGGGAAGAAAATATCCGAAGAGACGGCCGTATTACATTCGGTATCCGTGTAAGTTACTGTATACTGACCTGTAGTTGAGGTAGTAACCAATGGATTATCACTGTTCGCATTAGAGAAAGAAATCTCTGCATCCGGAGATGTCCAAACACCACCAGCTACTGAAGTAGTTCCTGAAACCTGGAATGTAGTGCCACAAACGGTAGTGTCACCAAAGATTTCAGGTAATGGTTGTACCAGTAATGTCACAGTTGTATCATATGGACAGCCAAAATTGTCTACTACATTGAATGTGTATGAATAATTGCCCGATACGTTAGGTTGTACTACAATTGCTGTATCTGCTTGTCCTGAAATGATCGTAGGATCATTGCTCCAGAAATCATTCACAATAAAGTTCTGGTAGCTACCCATTCCTGGGAAAAATGAGGCATCAAAATATAATCCCCATTCGAAAATATAACCATCGTCAATTCCTAAGTTATCCTGAACATAGATCGTCCATGTTCCGTTAACCGGACATCCATTGAAATTGGCAAATGTTGTTTCCGGTGCGTAAACATCCGAAGGATCAATTGAATTTCCAGCTGAGAGAGGAGGTTGTGACGTTACTGGAACGGTATTTCCTAAGTTAGCTGTCATAGAACCAATTGTATTGAATACAGAACTGAAACAATATTCCCAACCTACTCCAGGGCCACCACCTCCTGAATCATCGATAGGATGACCAAGATAAGTACCCCCTCCACTTGTTCCCCCAGGTATATTACCCGGACTATAAGAGTTCACTAGAGGTACAATCTGACCAGATGGACATTGTAACCAGATCTCCAAGTCACCTAAATAAGAGTGTTCCATGGTGATACAAACCTGATTAAGATCCTGAGCATTAGTAATTGCAGCACCTGAAGGGAATCCTCCAATGACAATTGGGGCCTGATATTGCTGACCTGAACCATCAGGCAAGTAAGTCAATCCAGCAAAATTTCCACCTAAATTGAAAGTGCCAGGAGGTACAGCAACTCCTACCGTATCAGTCGCAGTTACACCACCTAGTAGTTCGGTTTGTTCTCCTAAACAAATGATTGGATCGATTGGTCCTGTTCCTGCAAAAATTGGAAGCTGTGAAACTCTGACTTTACATCTTACTCTCTCATTTTGTGGGAAAATATCAGTCATTTTCAGGTCAACAAGATATCCAGCTCTTGCCGGTGGAGTGAACCAGATCGTATCGTTGTTCGGGTAAGTATTTCCGTCTGTGATGTACCATTCAAAATCGATTGTCGAATTCACATCTTGAGAATAACCGTAACCCGTTGTTTCCAAAGAATATGGGAAATTCGGTTTAGCAATGAACATGATGCTATCTCCAAAACAGATATCAACATAACCTGTATCGGCTGGGTTTATGACATCGGGTCCTACACCGTTTACATAAGCTTCGAGATGAGGCTCAAAAGGCTGAAACTGATTGCCACATTGCACGTTTCCTAGCCAACCTGTGCCTTCATTGGCTCCATCAGTTATGAAAACAACTGTCAAACAACCGCTAGGATTATCCCATGTTGCCTGATGAGTAAAGCCTGTTGGGTCTGTAACTGAATTATGAACCCCTAGAAGCGGAGCACTTGTGTTCGGTCCGTCATACACATAGACAAAGTCAGAGCCATCAACGTTCCAAGTGTATCCTGCATTGATTGCCATAGTAATCGACATTTTCGTACCGGTTGTAAGGTCTGGACAAAAAACGATTGTATCATTGAAGTTAGGAGTGTAGTTTCCACCGCCTCCTTGATCTTGAAAGTTGGTTGAACTTACGCCAAAGGTGTTACAATCAGCAGGGTTGCTTTGAGGATAACCAGCATCACCCATGTTGATCATTTGAGCATTTGCACTTAATCCAACAAACGTGAAAAGTAGAGAGAGAAATTTTAATGTTTTCATTTTTGTTGATTTTCTAGTTCATTCTTCAGTACCCATTCTGACTTGATCACAAGCATTTTATTCGTTCCTGAAATCAGGAAATACTGATTTTGCTTTTCAATTTTTTTCTTTAGATCAACATACGATGGGATTGCCTCTGAGTTCCAGGTGATCGTTTCAAAAGCATCTGTCGATTTTCCTGACGGTGCATTTGTAATATAGCATGCATGATCGACAGCGTAATTCAAAACACTAACCATTTCGGGCTGCTCTGAAATAATAGTTGCGAGTTCATCTTCTGAGTAGGAAGAATAGACTCTTTCATTGATTTTCTGACTAAACACAAAAGATGCCGATATCAGAAATAAGGAAGAAAGAAGTAGTTTTTTCATGTGTTTTTAGTGAATCTTAATACAAGACTTTTTTTGTTTATAAAAAGTTGCATTTGGGGATAAAACCTCAAATTCCGTGGCCACTAAAATTAATAATTAAAGTTAGTTTTGCAAGAACAAAAATTCAAATCCCGCATGGAAAATCAACAGTTAGAAAAAATAGCATCACAGGTAAGAAGAGATATTGTTAGAATGGTTGCTGGAGTGAATTCCGGACATCCAGGAGGCTCGTTAGGTTGTGCTGATTTTTTAACCGTTCTGTATTTTGACGTTATGAACCATGATTCGTCAAAATTTTCGATGGAAGGGAAGGGAGAAGATGTATTTTATTTATCGAACGGACATATCTCACCTGTTTGGTACAGTGTCTTGGCAAGATCAGGGTATTTTCCTGTAAATGAACTTGGTACATTTAGAAAGTTGTCAAGCAGATTACAAGGACATCCATCTACGGATAAAAAACTACCAGGTGTGAGAATGGCTTCCGGTTCACTAGGACAAGGGCTTTCAAATGCTATTGGAACGGCTCAAACTAAAAAGTTGAACGGAGATAAATCGATTGTTTACAGTCTTCATGGTGATGGTGAATTACAAGAAGGACAGATCTGGGAGGCTGCAATGTATGGTGCAGCTCACAAAGTGGACAATGTGATCGCGACCATTGATTATAACGGAAGACAGATTGATGGAGATGTAGAGGATGTGATCTCTTTGGGAGACCTTTCGCTTAAATGGCAAGCTTTTGGATGGGAAGTTTATAACATGGATGGACATAACATGCAGAGTTTGAAAGAAACACTGGCTGCGGCGAAGGGAAATGTAGGGAATGATAAACCAAAAGTGATCATTATGAAAACGGAAATGGGACAAGGGGTTGATTTCATGATGGGGACTCATAAATGGCACGGAGTTGCTCCAAATCCAGACCAACTTGCGTCGGCGTTAGGTCAATTGGAAGAAACTTTAGGAGATTATTAATGAAGAAGATCCTGGTAATATGGTTGTTATTCATTTCCGGATTTACTTTCGGACAGGAACAACTTACACGGATCCTTTTTATTCTTGATGCTTCCAATAGTATGAATGCGCATTGGGAGGATCAAACCAGATTAGAAGCAGCTAAAGAATTACTTGCTCAAACAGTCGATAGTCTCAAGGATATTCCAAATCTTGAAATTGCATTAAGAGTATATGGTCATCAATCCCCAATAACAGCAACGTATCAGGATTGTAATGACACGAAGTTGGAAATTCCTTTCGGACAAGGGAATCATGATAAAATTAAGTACCGCATAAAATCAATTCAGGCAAAAGGAACGACGCCAATTGCCAGATCTCTTGAAGCTGCTGCAGGTGACTTCCCTGATCAGAATTCGAAGAATATTATTATTCTCATCACTGATGGAATCGAAGCATGTGATAACGACCCTTGTGTAATCGCGAAAAAATTAAAGGACAAAGGAGTGAAGGTTACTCCGTTCGTTATTGGACTCGGAATGGACTTGTCTTATCTTGAGAAATTCAATTGTATTGGTCCGTATGCTGATGCTGAAACGAAGGATGCTTTTCGAAATGTGTTGAAAAATGTAATATCGAAAGCGCTGGGAAATACGACGAATCAGATCAACTTGAATGATATCAACCATAATCCGAAAGAGACTGATGTGACCATGTTCTTGTACGAAGCAGGGACAAATAATTTGCTTTACACGTTTGTTCATACAATCAATCGTTACGGCAATCCGGATACCTTGATCATTGATCCGAATTACAAATATGATCTCGTAGTAAACACACTTCCGAAGGTTGAAAAAAAGAACATTACCATTCAGAAGAACACTCACAATATTATCCCGGTTGATTGTCCTCAAGGGTTTATTAAGGTAAGGTTTATCAATGCAACCAAGCCTTATCAGATCGATACGAGAGTAATGCAGGAATCAAATCCAGCTACCTTGAATGTGCAAAAGATGAATACCACCGATAAATATATCGTAGGTAAATATAATATTGAAGTGCTTACGTTGCCTAGAACATACATGACAGTGGATGTTACTCAAAGTAGTACGGTAACAGTGGACGTAATGGCGCCCGGTTTTTTAACTTATCGTGCTGGTAACTCTGTCAATGCCCAAGTATTTGTTATTCGCGATACTGGGAAGCCTGAATGGGTATGTAACATTGATGCAACCACGTTAACTGGTAGCTGGCAATTACAGCCCGGTAACTATAGGATCGTATATCGTCAGAAGAATTTGCGTTCTTCATCATATACAATAGAAAAGAATTTTAGAATTTATTCAAACAAAACAACTTCAGTTAATTTATAAGCTATGATCGAATTCGAGGTTTTAGGAAAAAAGGATACGCGTTCAGGATTTGGAGAGGGACTATCAGAACTTGGTAAAAAGAATAACCAGGTAGTGGCATTGTGTGCCGATCTGACAGGATCTTTAAAAATGGATGCATTTCAAAAAGAAAATCCCGAAAGATTTTTTCAGGTTGGAATTGCTGAAGCGAATATGATTGGATTGGCTGCTGGAATGGCTGTGGGTGGGAAAATTCCTTACACAGGGACGTTTGCAAATTTTTCCACAGGAAGAGTTTATGATCAAATTAGACAATCTGTTGCCTACTCAAATAAGAACGTGAAAATTTGTGCTTCGCATGCCGGGTTAACTCTTGGAGAAGACGGGGCGACACATCAGATATTGGAAGATATTGGAATGATGAAGATGCTTCCAAATATGACTGTTATTGTTCCTGCTGACTTTAATCAGACAAAGCAAGCTACTATAGCTATTGCAGAGCATGTTGGTCCAGTGTATTTAAGATTCGGTAGACCTTCAGTTCCAATATTCGTGAAAGAGGATGCGAAATTTGTCATTGGTAAGGCTGATAAATTGATTAATGGTACTGATGTTACGATAGTAGCGTGCGGACATTTAGTTTGGAAAGCGATTGAGGCTGCAAAGGAACTTGAAGCTCAGGGAATCAGTGCTGAAGTAATAAATATGCACACGATTAAACCTTTTGACGAAAATGCAGTCTTAGATTCAGTTGCAAAAACAAGATGCGTCGTTACAGCAGAAGAGCACATGCTGAATGGAGGTTTAGGAGATTCTGTGGCTCAGTTGCTTTCAAGAAACAACCCGCTTCCACAAGAGTATATAGGAGTGAATGACAAATTTGGAGAAAGCGGTACTCCTGATGAATTGATGAAGAAGTACGGTCTTGAATCTGAGAATATTGTTGAAGCAGCTAAAAAAGTAATTCAACGTAAATCCTGATAGAAAATGAATAAACCTGAAGATGATCTTTTAATCAATAGAATTCTTCAGGGTGGTCCTGTTGCTGAAGAAGCTTTCAGTGATTTAGCGGTGTATTATGGACCAAAGATTTATCAACAAGTTTTTCGGATCTTGAGGGATGAAAATCTGGCACAAGACGCTATTCAAAATACTTTCATTAAGATCTGGAGAAATTTACATCAGTTCAACAAAGAATGCACTTTGTTTTCTTGGATCTATAGGATCGCACACAATGAAGCACTAACGATCTTATCAAAAGAAAAGAAGCAAAAAGATTTTGTTTCAAATTCACCTATTGTTGAATGGTCAGGTCACTCTGGTTTTTCAGATCAGTTGAATACAGAAGAGATCAGCAATTTGCTTTTGGAGGCAATTGATATGTTGCCTGAAAAACAGGCTCAGACTTTTCAATTAAAATATTTCGATGATCTCAAATACAGCGAGATCTCTGAATTGCTAGGCACATCAGAAGGGGCTTTAAAAGCAAATTTTCATATTGCCAGTGAAAAAATCAAAGAATTTTTACTTTCTCAATTAAACCATTGAATACAACTTAAGTCTTAAATGCAATGAAAGAACAACGAAATATACTGGACGATCTTAAAGCAAAGAAAATTGCCATTCCGGATGAAGCATTTTTCAAGTCATTGGCTGCAAGAGTAACTCAGGATTCTGTTCCCAAAAAATCTGCTAAGGTGATTCCACTGGTTGCAGTGGTTTTATCTGCAGCCGCAGCGCTTGTTTTATTATTCTGGATCTTTGGTTCGAAGTCATTAAATGACTCGATCAATGAAGGAACGATCAGTTTTGCATCGTTGGAAGACGAGGAGATTTTAGAGTATGTCGAAACAAATATTGATGATTTTGAGGAGGATGAAATTTCAGCTTTGGTTGTTTTTTCAGTTAAAGATTCGATTGGCAGAGTTGTAAATGAGAGAAATGATCAAAATTTCAGTGTTGAATTGGATGAGATGTTTTCAGGTCTTTCAGATGAAGATATCATGACCTTTTTAAAGGATGAACCGACCGAAGAAGATGAAGAATTAGTTAGTATTTTTTAAAACAGATGATTATGAAGAAGTTAGTTTTTTTATGGGTAATTCTATTTTCCTTACCTACACTAGCACAACCAAAAGGGGATGGCAAAGCAAAAAAAGAGAAGATTCAGCAAATGAAGATCGCGTATATCACGAAAGAATTGGATCTGTCGACAGAACAATCCGAGAAGTTTTGGCCGGTATACAATGAAATGGAGAAAAAGATCAAAGACAACCGAAAGGAAAAAAGAGAGTTGGCGAAGGACTTGAACACTAATCTTGAAACGCTCTCTGAGGCCGAAGTGAAAACGAAAGTTGAGGCAATTCAACAAAAAGATGCCGACGAATTAAAGCTGAAAAAAGAATACGGTGAAAAAATAGCTGGTGTCATCGGATACAAGAAATCGGTCAAACTTGTAAGTTTGGAGAGAAAATTTAAGCAGGAGTTACTTAAAGAAGTCAAGAAAAGACAGGAGCAAAATGGTGGACCGGGTGGACCTGGAAGACCTGGACCTCCACCCCCAAAAGAGTAAATGACGGATAGAGAAAACGAATTTCTAGCGATACAGGGACAAACTAGTCCATATCCCTTCCTTCTGGATGTAGACAGAGCGGAAGGGATTTATATTTATGATAAGTCTGGGAAATCCTATATGGATATGATTTCAGGTGTATCTGTTTCAAATATTGGTCATCGCCATCCTCTTGTCTTAGACGCGCTTAAAAAACAGATCGACAAGCATTTGCATGTAATGGTTTACGGGGAGTTCATTCAGGATTCGCAATTGGATCTGGCAAAGAGGCTTACTGCTTTTCTCCCTCAAAACTTGAATTCTGTATACACTGTAAATTCCGGTACAGAGGCGAATGAAGCTGCGCTTAAACTCGCGAAAAGGGTGACTGGAAGAACTGAACTGATTTCTTTTAGAGGCTCCTACCATGGAAGTACTCATGGATCAATGAGTGTTTCTGGAAATGAGTTAAAGAAGCAAGCTTTTCGACCGTTATTGCCCGATGTACATTTTTTGCAGTTCAATGATATCTCAGGATTAGAGAAAATCTCAGAGAAAACAGCAGGAGTGATCATTGAAACTGTACAAGGCGATGCAGGAGTCAGGATTCCATCAAAGGAATTTATGCTCGCACTAAGGGAAAAATGCTATGAAACTGGAGCGATGTTGATCTTTGACGAAATTCAGTGTGGCATGGGGCGAACAGGAAAAATGTTCGCTTTTGAACACTTCGAGGTTCTTCCGGATATTTTAACGCTAGGGAAGGCTCTTGGCGGGGGAATGCCAATTGGTGCGCTTGTTTCGAGTATGGATCATATGAATAAGTTCACATTCGATCCAATGCTGGGGCACATTACAACATTTGGAGGTCATCCTGTTATTTGCGCAAGTGCTGCCGCTTGTCTAGAAGTATTTAAGGAAGAAATTGATTTTTCAGAAGTTGAAGAAAAGGGAGCGCTTCTCGAACAATTGTTGAGAGCGTCGGATGAAATAATTTCTGTGAGACGAATAGGTATGATGTTCGCTTTTGATATGGTTTCCGATGAAAGGGTGAACAAGGTGGTTCTAAAGTGTATGGAAAAAGGTTTGATCAGCTTTTGGTTTTTATCTCATCCATATAGTTTTAGGTTGTCACCACCCTTAAACATATCAGAAAATGAAATTAGGACTGCAGCACAAATAATTTTGGAATCTATCGAAGAGACCAAAGATCAACTGTAGATCTTGGAATGAATCTTTTCTGAAGCACCTTGATTCTCATTCAAATAATTTTCAAGCCCAGATAGAATTTCTTTTTGATTCCTTTTGATCTGATCCAGTGTTTCATCAAATTCTTGATGGCTCTTGATAGAAAAACCAATTTTGCTTCCTATGAATGCTTTTGCTTCTGGGAAGCGATCGTATTTTGGACCAAAAACAACTGGTAAACCAAAAACTGCAGGTTCCAAAATATTGTGGAGTTTACCTGTAGACCCTCCTCCAATAAAAGCAACCCCCCCATATTGATAGGCATTAGACAAATGTCCGATTGTGTCAAGAATTAATATTTTGCTTCCTTTTGGGGTTTCAGAATATCGTTCAGAATCCGGGAATAAGGACTGAATTCTTTTTACGTTATTTGGAGAGATGTCATGGGGCGCTATAATGGTTTTTTGACCACTCGTATGCCATTGACTTCTGGCAAGGATTTCTTCTTCAAATTGCCATGAGCTGCCAAGGATTAAAATTTCATTGTCGGCGCAAAAGGCATTAAGTCTGAGATCTTCTGATGCATTTTTTTGGTTGGAAATCACCTTGTCTATTCTTGTGTCACCTACAATTAGATGATTGTCTAAACCTATGGAATTTAGAAGGATAGACGTCTCTTTGTTTTGAACAAAGAAAAAGTCAATTTTGGAGAGGTCTTTTCGAAAGATCGATCCCCACCATTTAAAAAAGCGATGTTGAGGTCGTAATAGGGTGCTTATTGAATATACGGGCACATTCGACTTTGACGATGTCTCAATTAAGTGATGCCAGAATTCATATTTTACCAGGAATAGAGCTTCAGGTTGAAGTTTTGTAAACAGATCTTTCATATTGGAACTTCGATCCTCTGGCAAATAAAATGCGAAATCAATCGGAGCGTTTCTTTTTTGGTAATGTTCCATCCCGGATGGTGAGAAAAAGCTCACAGCGATCGAGACATCTTTCTGTTTTTCTTTGATCAGCTTGATCAGCGGTATGCCTTGATCAAATTCTCCTAATGATGCACAATGGAACCAGATCAGCCTTTTGTTATGATCGTACTGAATGGCTTCACGCCAGTTTTTACGTCCTGTAACCCAATTCTTCGCTTTTTCATTACCCAATGAAACAATTCGAATAATTAATCCATATAGGAGGATACCGAAATTGTAGATGAAGATCATTAGTTGTAATAAAAATCTTTCGGCTGTCTCTTGTAGAAAGGAATGAACCAACCAAATTTGAATCCATATTGAATATCCATACGAGTTTCAGTGGAGACGGGGATATCAGGTTGATCGAAGAATACGGTTCTTCTGTTTTGAGTTAATCCTTGGGAAGCATAGAAGCCGCCGAAAAAGTTAAAATACCCTCCGTTTGCCATGAACGAATATCCTATGAATTCATGAAAATTGACTCCGGTAGTCAAGCGATCATAACCTTTTCGATAATCAAGCTCCAATTGAGGGATGACCTGATCTTGAGTCTCTACTCTTAGTCTGTGATTGAGGTAACCTACACCCCCGTGAATGAATATCCCTGAATTCTTATTTGGGGCGAGTACAGGAAAAACTTTACCAGCTGCAAGATTCAGGTTCATACCCCTCGGGTAAACAACCACAAGAGCAATATCTCCATTGACATCTGTAATATTTCCCTGAGAATCGACAAGGTGATCGAATAGACCTGTCATTCTAACATCGTTACCAAAGATGAAGGAAGATTCCAGCCCATAAAACCAATTCGATTTTGTTTTATATCCTGCAATCACACCCACATGATTAAGAAAGCCATATCGATCTGCAAGATCACCTGCAGTCCAGTTACCTCCATAGTGTACTCCAATCCAAGGTGTGCCAATCGCCGAATCAGCAACATTCCGTTGGGCAGTTAAAAAATAGATCTGAAAAACGATTCCGAAGAGCAGAAGTAATTTCATGTTTCAAAAATAGGTGCTTTTTTAGGATAACGAATGAAAAAGGTTTGAATTGTTCATTTGATTTATTGAGGTCTTACATTCTTAATTTCTTCAGTTTTATAGGGCAATAATTGTGTCAAATAGAAAATTTTTATCAAACCATTTCGTTATCTTTACCGCCTTGTATTAATAATAAATCGGACTATGAAAAAAATCCAGATGGTCGATCTGATGACACAATATCAGAAGATCAAACCCGCGGTGGATGAAGCTATCCTGAGCGTTATTGAAAAAGCACAGTTCATCAATGGTCCGGAGGTGATTTCATTTCAAAAGGAAATGGAGGATTACCTGAATGTCAAACACGTCATTCCTTGTGCGAATGGTACAGATGCATTACAGATTGCTTTAATGGCACTTGGATTGAGGCCCGGAGATGAGGTGTTAACCCCATCTTTCACATATATCGCAACCACAGAAGTGAT